>Ga0209839_10000025_pt1 | contig 56932 bp, 34 predicted proteins | sample OrgsoiDNA2013050_FD_185800 | JGI IMG/M metagenome (GOLD analysis project Ga0209839, IMG submission 185800) | Permafrost soil microbial communities from the Arctic, to analyse light accelerated degradation of dissolved organic matter (DOM) -... | ecosystem: Environmental > Terrestrial > Soil >... | reverse complement strand
CCCATTCGCACCCAGGCAGCACCACCTCAGCAATGGTCGCGAGAAGAGATACATAATCTTTACCAGCTGGGTGAAGCCGCTCAGACATTACACGAGCAAAAACAATCGATTTTGATGATAGCAGCTGATCCAGAAGAGACCTTCCGGCTGCTGAGCTATGTACTGCACCTGCTGCCTCCCACTCAACGGGCTGCCTGTACATTCGACACCTTTGTTGACAACTGTATCCCAAGCGCAGGAAGCTTCTGGACCATCGGCAGTACGAAGACGATCAACACGAGTAGCTTTGTGCCGATGCGCCTCGCTGAGCGTCGGGCTGCTGCTGTTAAGAGAAAGGAGGCGCACTCGGCTTATTCCGCCTGGTTCTCTTATGCGCTGCAGCAGGCCCAGAGCCTTGAGCAGATAGACGAAGATCTTTCTACTGCGCAGATGGTGGCGGAGGCGTTCACAACTAGAAATGCCTTGCCCAATGAACCCCTGAGTGAACACGCTTTATACACCTTCCAAACTGTGAATAAGCAGGCCATTGATTCTCGCATCTCTACAATCCTGAGCGCTGTCGTGAATGAGCCTATTACCGAAGCCTTTACTCCTTCGCTTTACAGGTATTTCACTTCCTCAGCGGTGCTCAGTATCGCAGCCCAGGGGACTTGTAAGAGCGACGAGTTGGCCCGTGCGGTCTACCGCTGGCTTCTCAGTGAGCGGCCAAAATGGAAAGAGTGGGAGCATGTGCTCAAGTTTGCTCAACGGGCTAATTACGCGCCGCTGCTGCTGTTGGCAAGCATAAAGGCGCGCCATCCCTTACCCCTCATGAGCTATGAAAAGCTCCACCTTCAGGCAATGGGGATCCTGCTGGATTCTGAGCAATTGCCGCAGGTTCTCAATGACCTCTTAGGAGGATCACAAACAGGTCAAAGCCCGACTCGTCGGTTTGAATTGAGCGATGAAGAGTTTCGGATGGTCGTACATGCGCTTTTACGGCTGAATGCGGGCAACCTGTTGCAGGACCTGTGCGTTCAGCGTCTTGCACTCGTGCAAGATCGCCAGGTTCTACACAAGCTGACCAAAGCCGTAGACGCGAGCCAGCATGTCCCGCCTGAGTTTGTACAGGCCCTACACCAGCATCCATTGTATTCAAAGTAGAAAGCCAAGGGAGTCATTATGCATCTACTTCGTAAAGATATCCAATGCCCTCGTTGCCTGAAGCGCATCCGCGTTCCTGCCAATGCAATGAGAGACCAGGTTTGCAGAGAGTGCGGGTTTGCCTTGCCTTTTGCATATGTCCGTGATTACACGAATACGCCGCCAGTCTTCGTCCAATTATTCGGCCTGACCGGAGTTGGCAAAACCATGTTTCTTGATATGCTGCGTCTTCACCTCTATGATCTGGATCGGGCATGGGGAGCTACCCGTTTCTATGCCCAACCAATCACACAACTTGATATGGATCATAGGGCCATTTTAATGACTGAACGTTCGCAAGGCGTCATGCCCGGCAGTACCCCGAAACGCGATCGCAAGCAGAACGAGGTCTACATCATGTCTTTGATGCATATGCCGCGCTGGGGCTCCCGTTTCCTCGTGCTGATGGACCACGCCGGAGAGCAATTTGGAAAATTGCTGATCGACGTTGCCGAAATTCCTTTTCTCCAGCATACCCCTGTCACCATCGTCCTGCTGAGCCTGCCTGATCTTCTTCGCGATGGCAAGCGGGTCAATGACCTGATCACTAGCTATATCACCTCCCTGGAACAAAACAAGGTGAACTTTGCGAAAGAGCGCCGCCAGCTCATTATTGTCTTCAGTAAGGCCGATCTGATTGACAACCTGCCACCCGAACTAAGCAATTATCTCAGTCAGGATACATTTTACACGACCACGCACAATCCCAAAAAGACTGCTAGCATGGCCGAAGCGGAGGTAAACAAGCATATTGCTCAGATGGGCGTGATGAGCAAAATCATTAGAGAATGGGTGGAAAAGGAGGTATCAGGCGGCACCGCCATGTTGCATATGCTGGACGATAAAGGTATTGAGACCCGCTTTACGGTGATGTCGGCAACTGGCCAGCCAGTCACTCCTGGCGCAAGCACGCTGACGCCCAGGCCTCGCCGCGTGCTGGACCCGTTTTTCTGGGTTCTCGAATTCTATCAGCACCTAGGCCCTCAGAATGTGGTACAGGCAAAGCTGGACACTATCCTCACAACCTTCTCGCCTGCTCTACGCGCGGTCGGTTCACTTGCTTTACTGATTCTTCTCTTTTTCTGTACGCTTGGTGGGGGCCTCTATGCCTTTCAAGTCTCTCAGGGCTCCTCAGCGTTTGTGGGCTTCTGTTTATCGCTCGCTCTCCTGTTTGTCTGTACCTTGAGCAATCAAAGGATAGAAGAGAATAATTCTACTGCACATAGCGTTCTCAACATTATACGCTTGGCGCTTTTTCTCTCCTGTGTGGCATTACAAACATTGCCATCCGTACAGCAGGAGTTTTCTCAGATCAGACTCTACCAGCTTCTGGGGGTGCTGATCGTTGGAACAGCGCTGTTCTCATGCTTCCAGCCAGCGGCCCGCCTGACCGCCCAGAGTCGAGCCGCTCTCGCTGCAATTGCAGGGACCGGAGCCTTGCTCCAATATGCCTATGGAGTTCAGTACGAGTTGCCGTCTCTGCCTTTTATCAACCCTGATACGTATATAGTGTGGAATGATATCCTCGTTGGAATGCTGCTGGTCGGAATGATTGTTGCCCTTCTACTCTCGGCAAAAGAGCGCATCTGGGTGGATCGAGCCATCCTGTTTATGATGGCACCGGTGTATGGCATACTTCACTTTGTCTATGGGGCTCAGGCGCTTCTTTATACTTTTCCATTTATGAACGCTCTTTTCAGGTCACCACAGGATATTGGCGTTTTTAACAACGTGCTGGTTTTTTTCGTCTCCATTATTTTACCTCTTTGCCTCCTTTTTATTGCTCGCTTCCCGCGTTTAGATCGCGTGCCATTGCTGATCCTGGCCGTCGTCTGTGGCTATCTGCTGAATTTTCTGGGCGACTCGGCACATGTTTCCATTGGACGTGTTAGCGTGCTCTCGCTCAATAACCAGGCAATGGACCTCCTCGCACCAGACCGAATTGTCGGGTACGGTCTGCTCGTCATGGGTATCCTGATTGGCCTGCGCTTGCTGTTTACCCGTTTCTCTGAAAACTTCACCCTTCTGGATCACGTAGCTCTTTTTCTCACCGCGTTCGTTTGCGCGCAACTGCAGTTGTTTCCCTGGGGAACAGTGGCCTCGCAGGGCAATTCCCGTGTACTACAGGTCATCCTGCTTCATGCCAATCAATTCGTAGCAAGCAGTTTAACTCTACTGACATTCTCCATGAGTGGTGTTGCTCTTGTTCTCCTGCTGCTCCCTGTTGCTCGTCAGTTCCGGCAGGTCAAACAGATCATCCAGACGCTTAGCGGGTGGCCTGCCTGGCTTACTCACCTGCCCCTGTGGCTTGAGCGGATGACGACCTTCGCAACAGCCGTCGGCTGCGCATTGCTGGCAGAGTTGTATGGACAGGTGGGGCCGGTTCCTCTGCGGGTGTTCTCTAGTGGAGGAACAGTAATCACCTGGTATGAGACCGTGGCTCTCCTCTTCACCACTTTTGCTATCATTTCCTTGTGTAGATTGACGCGACCATTCACAAGGGGCGACCGTTTTCTTCTCCTCACGAATATCGTTTTTTGTGCCGTCTTTTACTTTGTAAGAGCGAGACCTTTGCTTCCCCTCGCATCCGTATTGCAGGGCTGGAATGAGGGCGCGTACCAATCCCAGGTTCCCAATACGCTATTCGCCTTCTTTTTAATATTGATAGCGCTCCTTTTGTTCTGGTGGTCAACCCGCTGTAGATTCTCAGGCGACCGTCGCCTGCTCCAGATCATCTCAGGCTTTGCACTTGTCGGCGGGTCGCTGCAACTTATAGTGCCTTCCCTCTTCTTTACGTTGCTTGCGCTGCTGGCGCTGATTACGGGAGTAGTAGTAGCAATGAAAGTAACCAGTTCAACTGTATAGATTCAACTGGGAAGTATCAGAACTGAGTATCCAAAAATCTATAAGACTATTTAAGATTTCTCAAAAGCAGGTGAGGAGAACAGGCTTCATCAACATCAAATGGCAAGTTCACCAGAGTGATCTCCCAGCAACGACGAATAAGCAAGGCAGGTATGCAACCTTTTTCCACTCTCGCCACTTTATAGCAATGAATAGCACAATATTCTATTCTGAACGGTCCAGCAAGTATGCAAAACATTTATGATCGGCTGGGCCATCAGTAAATGCAGATATTTGTTTTTGCAGATATTTGTTTTAAGGAAGGAGATCAGCAGAGAATGGATACTAAACCATACCGCTCTATGCCGTTTATGGCGTACCGCGTGATGCTGATGAGCATGATTCTTGCCGGAGGATTGCTTTTCATCCCAACACGCGCGCTGGGACAGATTACAAACAAGGGTCTTCATGCTCTCTCTTCCTGCCCTGCGGTGGGTGCAATTACGCCTCAATCATTGCTCGTTGTTTTACTGGATCGCTCAGGTAGCCTGACATATCAACCAGGTGCCACTGATCCAGATGGCTATAGTACAAGCGTAACGAAGGCGCTGGCAGATCTCTGGCCAGGGTCGATGGCTGTTATTCCTTTTAGCAACAATACTACTCCGGTTATAGGAACCGTTCCTCTCACCGATCTCAGCAAGCGCGATAGTTTAAAACAGCAAGTTGAAAATTACCCTATCGGTGGGGACACTCCACTGGCTCCCGCTATGCATAAAGCTCTTGATCTCTTAGAACATGCTTCCTCCGGGTCACGTGCTATTATCGTCACGGACGGTAGCCCAGATCCAGCAGCGATCAATGGAGTAGACCAGGCTGGCGATATTCGAAGCAATCTTATCGCTCAGTTTTGCAGACAAGGGACACCCATTACGGCATTCGGGCTGGCACTCGATCTCAACTCGGCAGATGGACAGAGCGCGGACCACTTACTACGCGACATTGCGTCAGGCACAGGAGGTACCTATACCAATGTGCGGAACTCAACTGAGCTGGCTCAAGTGGTCATCAAACTCTATGCTGATTGGCAACATCTTACCTTTACTTCTACGCAAGGGAAGAACAACAATTACGTCATTCCTATTGACACCTATGCAAAAAAAGTGACCTTTGTCACGTTTCGCGCGAATAGTTCTTCCCCCATTGTACTGAAAGGGCCAAACATGTTGCCCGTTCCGGCTCAGGCTCTTCAGAGTACCATCGATCGTCATTACGAAATTGACAATCTCGTGCTCTCTGATGTGAACCAGCCGGGCTCTTATACCATCGTAGCCCCCAATGATGCAAATACGCATGTCTACGCACTGGTCGAAACACGACTCCATGCAGTACTCAAACAGCCAGCTACTCAGGACATAGCTTATATAGGGCAACCATTCGCGATCCAGGCCGAGCTCTTGAAGGATAACATCCCTGTTGTCCCTAAGCTAAATGAGGCAACCATCAATGCAGAGGTCACGCTTCTGGTCAACGGCCAGATTGTCTCCCAAGAGACGGTTGAGTTAATGCAGGAAAACAATGGTCCGCTCTTCACTCACCAGGTCACGCTGGCAGGCCCCTCTGGTCAGGTCCATATACAGATAGAGGCTGTCTATACACAGCTTCCAGTTGAAGCCTCAGAAGCGCAGGTTACATTCTCGTTGGAAAAACCAGCAGTTGTGCCAGTCAGGCAAAAACCAGAGCTGCAACTGGTATGCGGAATAAATCTTATGTGTTATGTACAACACTACCCAGTGCCAGCACTGGGTATCCCCTTCGCGCTCTTGCTCCTGCTCCTGCTGCTGTTCTGGACACGTCAAACAGGACCATACGGTTCACTTATCCAGGGGAGACATGTGGAAGTATTGAGTTCGCTACGGCGACCCTTCTTCCGCGTCCTCTTCCATAAATCCAGGTTGAATGCACGCGAACTAGAGCACTATGGAGATTTCGAGTTTGCGGAGGCTGCCTTCGATCTGCAGTTCAGTAAAAATGGTGTCTACCTTCGTGCCCAGAAGGACACCCCTCAGGTTGCGGTGAAAAAAAAGTCAAGCATACAGAAGATGAGCAGCAAGAACCGGGATGGGATTGAGCTGCAAGGGAATGACGCCATTGTCGTCGAGCACAGCACGCCCGCCATTTATAAGGAAGACGAGAACATATAAGTAGAGAGAGCATCAGAAAGTGCATAGAACACGTCCAGAATACAAACAATGAAAGGACATCACAGAAATGAGTAAAAAGCTCCTGGTTATTACCGCCGGGACTGTCGCAGCCAGTGTTGGACAAGCACTCATGAGGCAGACAAAAACACACCCCGGCAGTGAGCTGAAAGTAATGGTACGCTACATTGATACTGCCTACTTACCTCAGCGCTATTCTACTCTCCGTCCAGGTGAGTGGTTTCAACTGAGTATCAATCCACGGTATATGCAGGCCATTTATGATAAGCAGGATGAGTATCCTACGTTGCGAGATATGCTCTATGAGGGCCTTTTGCCTGGAACGGATGTGTCAGGGGGGGGCAGCATTCGCTATAATGGTGCCGGTGCTGTAGAGGTGAAACATGAAGATTTGAGGAAGTGGCTCAGCGCCAGTATGACGGAGCTGGCACGTGCCGGAGACGGAGATACCAATATCTCTGTCGCCTTGATTATCAGCGCAGTAGGAGCTACAGGAAGTGGCTCGCTCGAACATCTGGTCAATGTCATTATCGACGCAGCACATTTTGCGAACATTCGCTCGACTTCTCAGTCGACGATTCGTTGCGACGTGTACATTTTACAGCCCTCACAGGATATCACCGATCTGGGACTGGCCAATACGCTGGCACTGTATACCGAATTGGCGGCATCGCAGCTCTCCAATGGGAAAACCAGGGCATACCAGGGGCGCAAGATTATGATTGGTTGGGGCAGTAACAAAGCATTGTCCTCAATCGATCAACTGCGAGAGGTGGCAGCAAATATTATCCGCTTGAGTAGCGATCCTTCGTCGGCATTTGCCGCAGAGTTTCAGGAACGCGAAGTAGACAACCATGTTTTGCGTGAACTGGACCCTGTGACGCGACTCCCCATGCATTTATCCCTGGTGACAGTAGTGACAATTAGCCTCGGTCGCCTGGAAGAGCAAGTCATCGCTCGTGATGTCGAACGGCTCGTCGATAGCCTGGTGTTTCATACCTCCGATGGAGGCAATACAAGCAATGCGCTGCTGGGTCGCTTCTCCGATGCGCTTGCTGGCGAAAGTCCCGATGATCGCTACCGCAAGTTGCTGGACTATCTCTCCGAGGCTGTCCATCTAGATGATGCCAAAAGGCGTCTGGAGACCACCCTGCACTCAAAAAATGTGGCTAGGGGAGACAAGGCTGACAGGCTGGACGCTATCTGGCAAGAGGCAAGGCATGAAATCGTTGATGGGCGTCATCGCATACAGGACTTCACACGCACCTTCCTTAGGGATGCGGTGAAAGAACTGCAGAATGCAAAAGGTGAGCGCATCTGCAAAGGGGGTCTCTCCCTCACCGAACTACGCGAGGAATATCGTGTCTTTGAGAATGTACTGCATAGAACCCTGGAAGTGGCACGCGAGCAGACCCAGATAACCGTCAACGATAGCGCGGTGAGACGCCAGAGGCAGGCACTCGATGGAGTGTGGCCTTTCCGCCTATTGAACCGCAAGACAAAGTTGCGCCGACTGGCAGGTACCATGAAGACCAATCTTGATGAGCATTTGCAGGCAAGTTGCCGCTCGTCTGCTATCATGGCGCTGGAACAGTTGGAACAGCTTTGCGCGGAGGTGGGGCGTAACCTGGATATCGTCTTGCACAAACTGCGTCGCCAACGAGATGAACAGTTATCGACAGCGACTCCCACGACAGCATTCAGCGTAGAAACAGGGAATCCCTTGAACATTAGCGCACTCTCGACAGAAGAGGAAATGAAAACGTATGCCTCCCATGTCAGCGTTTTTACTTCAGATGCGCATGGACCAGAGCAATTAGCAGAGTTTCGCCAATGGTTACAGGGTCGCCCTGCATTAGAGAGCCTCTTTAAAGGGAATCTGGACCTCTTGCTTGAAGTGATTACCAGCTATACCACCGAGAAAGTACACGAGGCAATGGAAAAGCGTTCAGTGCTGGAGGTACTGAGACGAGCCGGTGAAGATACACTGCGCCTCCGACTCTCTGAAGGCGCGGCCAAAGCAACAGCGCTGGTCAATTATAGCGAGGATTTTGCTCCCGAAAGGCGCGAGGCCTGGCACGTGAGCGCCTTTTTCAAGAACGAAGATCAGCGCGAAGAGTTGAACAAGATCATCGTAGAAACATTTGCGCAGGGGCAGTGCAAATTGCTCAAGTCGAGCGATCCAGCGGAAATCGCCATTTTCTATTATGTCGATGGTATTCCCATGTCGGCAGTGGAGGATCTGAAAGGTCGCTGTCTCAACGCCTTCCTCAAGCGCCGGCAGCAGTGGCACCAACAGAAAAAATCCCTCAATGGCAGCTCTCCAGTTGGCAGCATTGATAGCCTCAACCAGCGGGTCGGTGTGCCCATCTTCAGCGGCAAAGATGCTGAACAGCGCGTGAAGGAAACAAATGTCGTGAAGAAGCTCTACAGCGTACGCGGGCAAGAGGTGTCTGCTTACAAAGTTGAGGAAATTCCTGAATTACAAGAGAATGGAAAAGATGCCATCATACCATAGCTCCACTCTAACAGAAGAATATCAGGCATTGTCAACCTTGCCTCTACCAGAGTCGGCAGTGGTCATCGACGTTCGCCATAGCGAGGTCACTGATAGGCCGCTGTTGACATTCCTGAATACTGAAATAGAAGACCTGAGTAGGGAGATGCACCAACACCAGGTACCTGGGTGGAGTCAGCTGGTGGATTGCGTCCGCTTTCTCAAGTTGGACGCTGTACCACCAGGAGTCCCCTTGAACGAGTTCACGGACTTCATCGTTACTCTGCCAGCAGGCAAACAAATACCTTTAGCGGGATGGCCCAATCTGGTCAGTTACCTGGGCCATACCTGCATCGATGAAGTCCGTGATGAGCGCGTGCGGGCTATGCTGACTCATGACACAGCAAAGAAGGAAGATACTATTGACACATTTACGATCAGGCCCGCAACGGTGCGCGTCTTCTTTCTCACCGATATGAACGAGGGCGACTCACTCACGCGCGCTGCGATCTATACACAATGGCTGAAAGAATGGATGGAGCAAACACACGGCGATAAACGCTTTGACCGTGATGAGCGTATTCAGACGATTGTGATCTGTTTGAATACTGACGCAGCTCACTCGCAAGCCATTCTGCTCCAGACATTGGGGGCATTACCACAGACGGCGATTGACACCGTCATCCTGCTCCAGACCTATAGTAATGATGAGACACACATCGACGAGGACGAACAGATCTATCACACGGAATTGTTGCTGTATAGTCTGTTATTACATTGGCCTGCTGTTTTCATCAAGTCCATTGAAGATGCCTCGCACATGTCTCCTCATTTTATTCAGGCAGCACGCGTGTTTCCCTGGCCGACTTACACGATTGGTATCGCAGCAATGGAGTACTCAGCGCGCTGGGCAGCTCGCTGGCTCGATTATGGCGTAGCCAGGCAACTCCTGGCAGTCATCAACGATGCGCAGCCAGTAGAACGCGAAGCACCTCTTCTCAAACAACGCATGCAACAATGGTTGGAGAAGTGGTGGCAAGAGATGCAGGACACGGTTCCTGATAGTATTATCTCAGAGGTGAACGAACTACAGGCATTTGCTCACTTGCAGAATGTTACGCGCCCTTCTACCATCCTCAAGAGCACACCCCGTACAGTTGCGCGCAACCTGGAGGCATTTCACCAGCAGGTCAACGCTCTCTACATTGGAAACGGCATAGGGACTCTTCAGTATGCCATGAAAAGCAGTCCCGCCGCACTGTTCGAGCAGTTCAAAGAGGTATCCAGGCATGCTTCATCGTATACTCAGGACAATCCAGATGAACATGCTGTGTCATATGAGCATCTTGCCGCTTTGTATACCAGTACACAACAATGTATTCCTACCCATTTTCAAGAAGCCTGGGGGGCACTACCGCGCGCGATCCGACAACTATCCGCCCTGGCAGAACCGATCGCGGCCATTCGTAGTATTGCGTTCAATCCTCCTGACCTGAAAATCTACCGGGAGCAATTTGAGCAGCAGGTCCACCAGGCCAGCACGACACTCACAAAGAAATATAGCCTGTGGCGTCTGCCTCTGGTGGGATCTGTGCTGTGTTCTACCGTTCTCTGCTGGCTGCTCATCGGAGTGCTGGGGCTGATTCTGCTTGTTGGTGTAAATTGGCAGAATTTGCTTGCCTCCACACCAGCGGAGTTCAGCCTTCGGCAAAGCACACAGCTCGCGTTGCTGATCTGGAAAGGGCTGTTGCTCATCTTGTTGATCGGAGCAGCATGGTTGTATCTGGCAACGCGCAGGAAGGCTTTCCGCAATGATTGTCTGCGAACTCACCGCGTGCTATGCCAGCTCATTGCTACGCATACAGCGCGGGTAAAGTCCGTGATTGCCGCGCAGTTGGCCCTGACGTTTCTACAACAGGCTGATTTATATCAATCAGACGTGTCAGTTTCCCCCTATGAGCAACGACTCAGGGAATTTGAACAAACGCTTAAGAAGCTTCAAGCACAGGCAAGCAGCCAGTACGAAGTAGCGCATTCACGCTTACAGTATCTCACGGATGAGCGACTGTTTCGCTCAATGCCGGATATACCGCCATTTACATTCCATAATCGCCGTGAAGTCATTCTGTGGCAGCATATAGAAGACGCGTTGCTACAAGCACATAAAGAACTTCGCTCGGATACAGCAACCTTCAATCTCCTGGCTGAAATGCTCTTACGCCGCCTGGGCACCGAGCACCCGGCAGAGCTGCTCAACGACATGCTCAACAAGCAACGCTGGATAACAGACAAAAGCGCTGAAGGTCGCTTTCAGGCTCTTGAAACCTTGTTCGTTGTTCTCGCGCTGGTATTGCCTTCAGTTCAACCAGAACCAGCCGATCTCCTTCCCCTGCTACAACAGTATATGGCGTTGAAAGAATTCTATCAGAAGGAACCTGCAACGCCTGGAAATTCACCCCCGGATCTCGCACTTCTTGTACGAGAGTCTTTGCTGGAACATATACAAGAGCGACCACTGCATACGGCCATGCCCCTGGTGGAGAAGCGACCAGTTATCCACGTGTTGGCATCCTGGATAAGCGGTCAGCGTGACACAATGCCGCGCTTAACGGCGGTCTTTACGTCCAATGATGTCCTGGCACACCTGGAAAATACAACAATGCAACCTTCTCAGATCATTGACACTTTATTGAAACAGGGAGCATCGCCAGAATATCCCGATGAACTTTCAGGCGAAGATTCCTTCTATCTGTTTTTTGCACCAGGTGAAGCGAGTTCGGCATTTCTTCAGCGATGCCAGTCACTTCAGCAAACACAGATCCATATGGCACCTTTCCCTGATCGTGAAAAGCTGGTTTATCTGCATGTTCATCGTATACGGCAACTTTTACCTACTTCTGCAAAGAGCACCATACGATGACTCAAATTGGGAGGATTGATCCTATGCAACTTATCGAAACATCCATAGGTCAGCGCAGTCAACTGCCTCTTCCTTCAGCGGCGCTCGTAATTGATGTCCGCGGGATACAGGATGACGAGGTCATTGAATGGTTACATGTTGAAATTGCCGATCTAGCCAACGAAATGAAAACGTACAATGTCCATCATTGGCGCTACTTAACAGAATTTATCTCTGTTCAACGTATTCAAATGGTACAAGAGAATGAGTATGGTATTGAAAATGCAGGTGATCCTGAGGAGGATGACGAGCCTTCTAGCTTGACTGGAGTTGCCAACCCGACCGAGCCAGAAAATGCTCTCTTCTTCAATGAACTGCGGACTCAAATCGGTGCTGAAGATGTCCCCTTCAATTACTTTGAGCAAAAAATTGATGAGCTTATTCAGGAAATTGATCGTATCCGCAACAATCGCATTGCCGCAGTGAAGGACCTCAACAACGCGGCTATTCCAGGACGAAGCAACCGCGATTCAACTGTGCGCGTGATCTTTCTGACCGATCTCAAATATCCTGAGTCGCTCTCAACCGCCGCTATCTATGCAGAACGCTTGAAAGCGTACTATCGCAAATTAGAGAAGCCCAATCATCAAATGCTGCTCAATACAACGGTATTGTGCCTGAGCAACAGCGGCGAAGCTGGACCACCTGCACTCCTGATCCAGCGCCTGGCTCGCAATAACTCCTGGGAACACCTGGACTCATTAATCCTGAGCGAGAACTATCGCGAAGATGCGGCACAGATTGCAGGCCCTATTCAGGCGTATATCGCAGAGCTGCTGCTCTATGTGCTTCTCATTATTCCGCCTCTTCAGGTTAGCTCATCTGCCATAGCTCAAGACGCGGCACCAAAACATGCAGCAGATGACACTGATACAAACGTGCTGGTAGGATTGCCACAGCATACGTTTATTGTTGGCCTCGCAGCCCTGGAATACTCTGCGCGCTGGGGCCGCCGCTGGTTGAACTTCGGCCTGGCCAAAGAAGTTACCAACGTCTTGCGCCAGAAACTTCCCAGCAACAATAAAGAGAAAGTACGGCAGGCTGATATCGCTGCTTCCTGGTTCCATGATTGGCTGGAGCGGGTGCGCCAGACCATTCCAGATGAGGTGCCAGGCGAGATTCCAGCTCTAGAGGGCATTTTCCGTGCTCGCGAGGTTTCTCATCTCACCAAACAGCCCTTCACAGGCACACATTTTTATCTGCATGTTGGAGACCATACTACCCAGGATCTAAATGACTACCTTACAAAACTGGCGCAAACGTATGCTACTACCAGCAAGGGACCCGCGCTGCAGGATGCATTAACCCAGAGTCCGGCGCAGATTATGCAAGCCTTGCGCGAGAAAGATGATACCTCCCTGGCTGAACGGCGCGTCACGCCCCTGGGGAAGCTCCAGATCGAGGCAGAGCAGATACTCAGACATCCCAAATTCTTTACGGGAAGTGTTGGCGCGCTTCCCCGCGCGCAGGCACAACTGGAAGCAATTGGGACGGCCATCTCCCATTTTTCGCAGGACCATCAGAACCATCCGCTTAATCCGCTCTCAATGAAGGATACCCTGCATTATCGAAAACAAGAGCTGGAAAAGAATGGGAAGAAACGAATAGATCAGTTGAAAAAACATTTGGATCGCTGGCCCTTTGTAAGCGGTACAACGTTTTCCAAACTCCTGCTCGCCATGCTTACTCTTCTGTTGATTGGCTTTATGAGCGTCTCAGCCATTTTTACCGGTTTCGCGTGGCTGCATCACTTGATAGAGCTCCAGCTCCCTGGATTTGTCTCATCGCTGGACGCGCTCCTGTTTGGGAGCATACCACTTATGGCGGTTATTGGAGGTGGCCTGGCAGCTGTCGTCCTGGCGTTGGAGGCTGCGCTATTCTGGCCTCCCCTGGTCAACAAAAAGCGCTCAGCACTTTCTGTCGAGGTCACGTTTCTGGTTATGCTGGTGGTGTTTATGCTCTTCGGGTTCTTCATCAATGCCTCGCTCACCAATCTGGTGGATGATCCGACCAGCATTTATTACCTGCTGTGGCTTTCATTTGTACCCGGCCTGGGGATCACCTGTGGCCTTGTGGCCCTGGTTCTCGTGATTGGGGAAATCTGCTACACCATCTGGTGGCTGCACTATCTTATGCAAGAGCGTCAGCGTATCTCCAGCGCCCTCCAGCAACAGCATCACAAGGATATCCAGGATGTTACCAACTTTATCGCCGATGATATCGCCCTGGAATTAGTCCTGCACGCCGAACTCACCGATGGAAATGGTGGCCTGGGTAGCTACTACTTCCGCGTGGCTCGTACCTGTAATCTGCTTGATGACATTGCAGAGAAGGCACGCTATCAGCAAGAACTCGCTTCTAAGCGCCTGCTCCTGAGCCAGAGTGAAGCACAACAAACGCTCTATGGCTCAGCGGGCAGTGGGACCTGGCTCGACTTACATATTCGCGATGAAAAAATGCAGATGGAGAAGCTTACCGAGGTATTCAAAGATCTCAAGCAAAAATTGGTCAAAGAGAATACCGGAGTGCGGGAGCTGGCTGAGTTCATCTTGCGTGTGACCGGCACTGAGAAGGCTGTTGATGTCGGGAAGCAGATTGAGGACGCCTCAGAATATGGAGGAAGCAATGAGCACAGGCTAGACGTGTTCATGCAAGCATTGATTGCTATCACCATGCGTTTCTCGATAGAGCCTCTCTCTATCGAGAGTATCGAGCAACTGATAGACCGCTATAAGGACGCGTACACGTGTGAGTATGCGAGGGAAACGTTACCAGCGTTGAGCACACTCTTACAGATGTTAAATAAGCGCAATAGCCAGGTAACGCTCCAATCTTTTACTGGACAGGACGGCAGCGAAGATATCCTCAAGACAGGGACCGCAAACAGTCATATAGCGGTCAGCGCGCTAGCAACCTGGGGACAGCTCTTCTGGCAGCAGAAAAATCGTTCACTGGAGCAGACTCTTAAGCAGGACGGAGTACTGGCCCACCTGCAGCGACTTATGCTGGATGACTATGACCCACGCGCGGTAATGAGGCGTCTGCTGGCGTTCACCGTCTTCCTGGGACGCAGTTCGCAGGTCAGTACGATGGGCGATCTCTACCTGCTTCTGGCACCTTCGCCTCAGAGCCGGGCCTTCCGGCAGGGTATTAAGAGTCCTCATGTACCACGGATAGTCGATTTTCCTGACGTGGAACGCATCCTGCTTCTGGGCGTGAAACGCTTCGTGGCAGAACCTATGCAACTTCTACCAACGCGGGATGAAACTCAGAAAGAGCTGCCTGATCCGGGTCAGGGCCTGGCTACACCAAGTGCGCATGGTGCTAAAGCATAACCGTTAAAGAAGCATTCACCTTTGCTTCAACATAATCTTTTCATAAGGAGGAGTTATTGCCAATGTAGTAAACATGAAAAAATATCCTTTCAATCTTGCAACTTTTTATACGAATGTATACTTTACTATGCAGAGGTAAATTACAGTAAGGGATGAAGTATACATTTGTAGGAAGCAAGAAATGGAAGAAAAAGAGCATCCAGCCAACGAACCGAGCGATGAAGAGATACTCAAGCGTCTGACGGAAAACTTCACAGAAGGCTTTGAACTGCTTGTGAAGAAGTACACTCCTCAGCTTCGTGCAGCAGCCGCCCGCTCTGTCGGGTATGATACGGCTGAGGATGTCACGCAAGAGACCATGAAAAACGCTTATCAGGCTCTGAGTCACTACTCACACGAACGTATCCTGGCACTCAGACTAAGAAATTATCTTTACACCGTTGCGGTCAACATTTGTAGACATCCACCGTACCGGCAAACGCGGTCTGAGGAGCCTCTTTATGAGAGTATCTTTTCTGCACTCAAGGCCGATCAAAAAGAGGAGCCGGAAGAAGTATTCGCAAGGAAGCAGGATTCTGAGGCTTTAGCGCGTGCCATCAACCGATTACCACCGATCTATCGAGAAGTAATCGTGCTCCATTATTTTAAAGAGTTGAAACTAACGGAGATCGCCCAACAATTGCATGTGCCTCTGAGCACTGTGAAAATACGGCATAGGAGAGCGAAGAAATTGTTAGCGATACTCTATCGTCAGGAGATGCAAGATGATAAAGAAGTGTAACATTGGTTGCTGTAGCAAACGCGTATAAAGAAAGAGGGGAAGAAAATGGGACAGCACGAAACCAACAATCACTTGCTTGCAGGAGATAGGCAGCAACCTGAGAACAATCTTGAGTCAGATATCCTCATCGGCCTGGGCATCTCAAAAAAAGACGTGAAAAATCCATTGCAAGTATTGAATTCACAGCAGTCAACCTGGCAGGACCGCGTACTGGCTCTGCAAGCATTGCTCAGGGCGACTACGCCTGAGATAGTACAGCGTATTGAAGAGTGTCTGACCGATAAGGATGAAAGAGTTCGCGTGGCAGCCACACGGGCTATTGGCCAGCTCAGAAAATCTCACAAAGTTCCCAGAGCGGTCCTGCTTCGTCTGCTTGCTGATGAGAACCAGCAGGTAAAGACAACAGCCATAGAGGCCCTGGCGGCATTGGGTCCAGATGAATGGGCCGATGAGAGACGTGTGCAACACCTTACGGACAAGCTGCGGAATAAACAAGAAACGACCAGTATCCGTGTCGCGCTCATTCATCTGCTGGGTACACTGGGTGAGGATGCACCCGTGAAAGAACTGGTGGAGGTGTTGCGCGATGAAGACTCGAATTGGGAGATACGTGATGCCGCTGCCGTGATGCTTGGTAGACTGGATACGAACAAACCTGTGCCCGCGCTTATGCAGGCACTCTATGATCGAGAGCTGCATGTGCGCGTAACAGCGGCGTTCGCTCTTGGCAAAGAGGAAGCCTTGAAGAGAATTATCGCCGATCTGCAGTCTGCTACGTTCACGATGAAAGCCAGAGCTGCACAATTGCTGGGAGAACTGGGTACTGGCACCGACACTGAAATTGGCTCCCTCATCTCCCTTGCAACATCCGCCACGATGCAACCATCGGTACGAATAGAGGCCATATTGGCTTTAGGGAACCTGGGTGAGCAATTGAGACAGCATACTAACGAGATAGCACTACAAGGATTGCGCAGGCGTCTGGATGATTTGCAAAAGGATAGCAACCAGGATGTACGCGACACCGCAGAAGCTGTGTTTGCCGCACTCTACCCTGAGCGTCTGCCTGATGTATGGGAAGAAAATGCCTGATGAGATTTTCTCTTCCTTAAGCAGAACACGTCTACTCTATTAGCAGGAAGAATACTCACGGTTCGCAGTGCCTCGGCAAAAGGCTCAAGCTTAGCCAGGACGTGGAAAACGTTGAGCAGGCGCGGTGCCATAACCATGACTATGAGATATGTTTCATCTTAGAGAAACATATCTCATAGTGCTATCACTGTTGATTGGCACTTTGATCTTATTAGTTGAATATGTTACAATTTGTACATCGATAAATATAGACATTCTTTATAGTAGCAACAATAGTTAGTGGAAGTTCGAAATATGACAAACTTCACCAGCCACTCAGCGTTGCCGATAATATACATCCGCAAAATCAATATGGGTGATTACAACCCGAAAGAGACGCTCTATACTGATGCAAGTATAGAAATTAGCGTCGTGGAGCCGACGAAGGAGGATATGGTGGGCGAAGAATATATCAGGCTTATTGTGCGCAAACCTCTCTTAGATCGACAAATGCAAGAGCAATGGAGCGCCGACATCGAGGCATTTGACACCCATATTGATAAAATCCGCGACAATCTTCAAGGCATAAAAGCGCGGCAGAGCGATAATCTTGTCAAGATCTATGAGTACGGCCTGGAGGAGCACACGTATCAGGTTATTGTTTACGAGTGTGGTAGGGGTTTCCTTCTGAGCCAGGAACTTGAGCAGCACAAGCGTAGTACTATCACAAAAGCCGTGCGCCGTGCTTGCATTATAGCCCGCACCCTTCAAGATCTGCATAATGAAGGCATCTATCTTAACGTCGGTCCAAACAACATCCTGATCAGAAAAAAGCGGGATCTTTACTTGCTCTGCTTCAGAAATATTGTACAACCTGGACGATCGGAGGCCCATCCTTTTTTGGCACCCGAAAATTTCGATGACAAAGCGCCCGTGCAACCAGGACCAGCCTCCGATCAGTATGCGCTGGCGACCATGCTGTGCCAGATGGTAAGTGGCGAGGTGCCCTTTCCAGAGAAAAATGCGTGGAGTGTCGGCCCGCAACACATCAACGATGTACCGACGCTTTCCAGAAGAATTCCTCTCCGGCTGCGGACAGTCCTCTTGCGTGCGCTGGCAAAAAAACCAGAGGATCGCTTTAAGGATATGGAGGAATTTGCGAAAGCTTTAGAAGAGGCAGTTTGTCATCAGTTTCTACTTACCCTGAAACAGTTGATGGCCCGAAGACAAGCACCACCCTGGCGACCAGTTCCCCGTATATCGCGTCGGAAACTCTTAGCATGGGCAACGGCCAGTGTAATTGCTCTGGTTGCTACAGGAGGAGTTGTTGAAGTAATACAGAAACATATTACCTCTTCACAAACACCAGCTGCTGCACCATTCACGCTAGCCTATACATACAAACATGCCAGCGCGGTAAATGTGGTTACCCAGTCCCCTGATAGCAACATGTGCGCGTCTTGTGATTCTACTGGCATCATCAAAATTTACGACAAAAGGACTCATAGCATTATTCAAACCTACACTGAACATTACGGACACGCTGTCACAGGACTTGTGTGGTATCCACTCTCTGGCAATGACTACTACCTGGCATCAATCAGTGAGGACGGGCGGTTACACATCTGGAACTCGCAAAATGAGACAGTAGTCAAAAAGCAATTTGCGGGGCGTAACTTCAAACTTGCCTGGACTTCCAATGCTGAGCATCTCTTGATAGGCGTAGATAATGAGGTACAGTCCTGGGATAATCCTGTCTTATACAAGTTTGAGCGGCCCGATGGCACGTATAAAGGACATAGTGATATTGTCAATCAAATCGCCACTACTCATGGTAATCCACATCTGGTTGCCACCGGGAGCGCTGACGGCACGGCGCAATTATGGGACGCGGAAACACCTTGCAACAAAAATGGGAGTCCACGCCCAACCTTTATATTCAAGGCACATACACAAGGGGTCTCTAGTATAAACATCTCTTCCGACGCAAACTTCATTGCCTCAGCCGGAGAAGAGGATAAGCAAGTACTCATATGGGATGCCAATGAAGGATTGGATCAGGGAAACATTCGCTCGAAGTTTGATGGTCACAAAGGGGAGGCTCTGAATACTGTTGCCTGGCACCCCAACAGCAAGCTTCTGGCTGCCGGAGGAACGAATAACATGGTCTACATTTTTGATCTCGAAGGAACATATGTGTTTCAGTTTCCGCTGACCGACATAGTGGAGACAGTATCATGGTCACCAGACGGACAGCACCTCGCCGCAAGTGGCGTAGGATGCGAAGTCCAGATCTGGCGAGCCACTCAATCGACGTGAGCAACCGAGCTATCGGACAGCGACGTTGCCAATGATAAAGGAAAGTTATTCATATGCATGAAATAGAGCATCATGACGATGGGGTAAAGACAATACATTCCAGCTACTTCGTGAAGAGCGAAACTAATCAACGTGAGAACAACGAAGATAGCTTTCTCATCTATCGCCTGCCACTCATCCATGACATTATTACCATTCTTGCCATTGCTGATGGCATGGGTGGACATGCTTTTGGTGAACAAGTCAGCCGTGAAGCGCTGCGTAAAATGAGCCTGGCGCTCTTTGAACAGTTATGCATAGATCCCGTCATTAATCAACAACCAGTCTCACAGGCTCTTGATGCGGACTCTATTGGGCAAGCGCTGTGGAACGCATTCGAACAGGCAAATGTATTTATCAAGCGCATGGTGCAGATAAACAAATGGGGAAAGGCTGGCTCAACTATTGTTGTAGCTGCAATCAGCGGAAACATCGCTGTTGTTGCGAATCTGGGCGACAGCGCCCTGTTCCACTATGAGAAGAGCAACGGCCATCTGAAAAAAATCACCGATGATCATACTGTAACTGGTGTTCTCCTGCGCGCAGGCATGATTACTCCTGAAATGGCACTGTATCATGAGGGACGCAATCGCCTGGAATTTTTCGTTGGTGCAGAAAATTTGCCACGTAAAGTCCCTCTTTATTCTCCCTTTACGCTGGCTCCCGCTGACCTGCTTCTTTTATGTACAGATGGAGTGAGCGCCGTGTTACTCCATGAACAGATGGAGAAGATCATAGCAGAGACAGATAATGATCCAGAAACCGTTGCACACAGGCTTTTTGAGGCTGCACGCCAGGCTGGAGAAACGGATAACCAGACAATCGTTATCTGGCAGCAGGGAGGAATACTGAACGAACAGGTGGATGAACGCTTCTCTAAAGATGCAACAACGCCTCCTGAAGTCCAGAATGATCTTTCAGTTCTCACAGATCAGGATGGGCAGGACAAACAAGAAGGGAAGTAATGGATGCCAAAGGAACCTCTACAACTCATGGTAGGCGGTCGCATTCCTGTAGGAGTCGCTGGAGTTCACCTGGTAACACTTGAGTGTCTTCTGGGCTCTGGGGGGTTTGGATCTATGTGGAAAGCTGTAGATACAGCTACTGGTAAGCCGTATGCGCTCAAGGTCATCCCAGGCATCATACCCGGTAGCGTTCAAGCAGATCGAGTTCGGCTGGAGGCTGAGGTATCCATTCCATCAGAGCATATCATCAAAGTTATCGGCCTGCGTGAATGGGATCCCAGTACTTTTCTTATCCTGTTTGAATACTTTCATGGGACCGCGCTAGATACTCTGTTACGTGAAAAACCACTATCCAGTGAACAAAAAAAGCGCATATTCTCTCAGATTCTAAAAGGTGTCTCAGACGCACATCGCCATAACGTTATTCATCGCGATATAAAGCCTGGAAATGTGCTTGTAGGTGAGGATGGGACGACAAAGTTAATCGATTTTGGTATCTCCAAATTCAAAGGAGTCCCAATCACGAAAAGTGGTGAGATCATTGGTACCATGGCATACATGGCTCCTGAGCTTTTTATACGCGGAGCCAAAGTGGCGGATGCACGCTGCGACATTTATTCGCTCGGGCATATTCTCTATGAGCTCGCGATGGGACAACACTTCTGGACACGCAAGGGTTGGGTACAACTAGAAGACTTGATCAGTTACCTGAATATGGTACCACCACCTACAGAAGGCATAGATCTCAGCGACTTTCACTGTGATTTCTTCACAGATGCACGAGCAATTTTAGGACGCATGGTCAAATTTGCTCCCGAGCAGCGCTACCAGCAGGTGGACGATGTCCTCATCGACCTGGGGCTACACCTTCCCGGTGTTCCTCTCCTCCCGACAGATTTTCATTTACGTAGCCCTTTGCTCATCATTGAATCGGGTACCAACCAACACGCACGCACGGTCCTCGGTTTAAAAGATGGGGAAAAGCGCAAACTAGGACGAGAGAACCTGGCCGGAAATGATAGCAGTATCAGTAGATCACATCTGGAATTGAGCCGCAGCGGTGACCGTTACTTTGTACGCGACATGGATAGCAAAAATGGAACTCTACTACGCGGTACTATGCTTAGACCTGGCGATCCACCGGTGGAAATTCACCACACTGATCGTATCAAAGTTGGCGAGATTTTCCTGCGTTTTGTTTTTATGAGATGAAACCAATCTGCACGTTCTGAACATAAAGGAGACAAATAATGAAAACCTGTAATAATTGTGGAGCTGCGAACCCTGATGCAGCCAGGTTTTGCAACGAGTGCGCAACTGCACTTAGCAGCCCAGCCGTGCCTACCAAAAGTATAGAAAAAAGTGCGGGTTTGAGTGCGAGTGAACTGGCAAAGTCCATTACACTAAAAAGCAGTATTATACAAAGCAAGCGCAAAGCTGATGTTATGTTTGTCTTCGACTGCACTGGCAGTATGGCGGGCGAGATTAATGCCATTAGAGACTCTATTATAGCTTTCGCGGATACCATTGAACACGATGGCGTACGTGTCCGCGTTGGGTTGATTGAATTTCGCGACCGACTCATACACGAGGAAGCACGCGTGTTACAATTTGAAGGACAACCATTCACCACAAAACCAGCTATCTTTCGTACCGAGGTAGCAAAGTTAAAGGCCACAGGTGGCGGAGATGAGCCAGAAAGTAGCTTAGATGCTATCATGCTCGCTCTGCGCCAACCATTCTCTGCCGATGCGAATAAGGTCATTGTGCTCATCACTGATGCACCTCCTCATATCCCCGATAAAGAGACAAAAAGTATAGAAGAGGCTGTAAATGCCATCCGTAGCGTCGGTGTGAGCCAGCTCTATATCGTCATGCGTACCATGGACCCGAAAAGTCAGATCTACCTGAAACTTCTAGAAGGTACGCGCGGTCTGGCCTTCGATCTGGGCAAAGGGGATGATTTTCGCGCTCGCTCTGAACATTTCAAACGTACGCTTATGGCACTTGGCAAGACGATATCCGCCGCTACTACCTGAAACACTTTTGCGTTCATAGGTGTAATATACTTTGACATCAATGCATATGAAGAGGTCCAGCAGCGTAACGCAGATTAGTATAATAGCATTTGATGGTTAAAATTTATCACCCTGAAGGTTTCATACAAGCCTTCAGGCTTTATTCGTTTACGCTGAAGTTATACTTTTTGTCCATATCTTTACCAGGCAGCCTCCAAGGAGTTGGGTATGCGTTGCTTACAATGTGAAACCGAAGGGATACCAACCGAAACACAGGTATGCCCAACTTGCGGTGTTTATCTTCCCTCTCTCTTGCGAGAGATCTTACCTCCAGGTATGCGCCTCCACGGAGGTACGTATCGCATTGAACACGCGTTAGCTCGTGGTGGTTTCGGCATTATCTACCGCAGCCTACACATTGCTCTCAATCATCTGGTTGCTATCAAGGAGTTTTATCCGCAAGAATATGCTTTCCGTGAATTAAATTTATTACGTGCATACCCTCTACGTAAAGAAACTTTTTGGGCGGGGGTTAAGCAGTTTACGCTAGAGGGCCGCATTCTGGTTAAGCTCAATCATCCTAAAATCGTTAGTGTGCGTGATCTCTTCATGGAACATGGAACAGCCTATCTTGTCATGGAATTTATCAATGGGCGATCATTAAAACGTATATTAGATGAGCAACCAGGGCACCGTCTGCCCACCACACAGGTAATGGCAATCGTTGAACAGTTAGTGGAGGCACTTGAGTTCCTTCATCAGATGGACGTATACCATCTGGATATCAAACCTGAAAACATTCTTGTGATGAATACAGGGCAGGTCGTATTGATAGATTTCGGTGCCGCAAGACAGCGACAAGGTAAGCCCATTGCACCACAATTCACTTTAGAATATGCAGCCCCTGAAGTGCTGAATAAAGGAGATATTGGGCCACAGAGCGATATCTTTGAACTGGCAATGACGACACATGAACTGCTTACTGGCGTGCGACCACCGCCAGCAATGGAACGTATGTTAGATAGACCCTGGCCAATGACAGATCTCGATCAGCCATGGTATGATCTTTTAACCTGGGCGCTCCAATTGTCCAAAGATCAACGACCTACAAGCGTACGTAGGTGGTGGTCATACAAAAGTGTTGTGAAGTAGGGCTATATTGCAAAAAATATGAGATAAACAAGTTGAGCGTAGGTAGGCTCTCTCGATCTTTCGTAAGTGGTCACCCCAGATAGTTTGTCTTTGCTCCGATTTCGTAGAACCAGAGAGCTTGAGTAGAACAAACAACGTATTCCAGAACATTCTCTTCACAACTGTTTAGTCGACGATCCGCTGACGAGCAGCACGCACCACCCTTCTCACCGCCTCATACGAGACACCATAATCTTTTGCAACTTGCCGCAACGTCTCGCCGTTCTCTTCAACACGACGTAGCACGGTAGGCCATTCAGCTGGCGGGATCTTCCACTGCGGATTGTCAGGGCCAGGACGGCTTTGTGGAAGAGAATGGAAATCAGATTGATCTGTGAGGTAAAATGTGGGGTGCCTGTAGACAAGGATATCATTTCTGCCAGGGAAAAGTTTCTCAAGAGGGATCAGTGCGAGGTGCGACCGATGGCTCGTTGCCCGTCGGTTCCGGTCGGTTCCGCGATCAGACCCGCAACGACGATTGTGTTGCGGGTCTGTTTCTTCTCCTCACTTTCCAGGGAAGGCAGCTTCAGGCTCCCGTGGTTCGGGAGCGGCCACTTCATCTGCAACCGCGTCCCTAAAGCGATGAATACTTCCTTCTCGATACTCCTTCAAAACGGGGCAATTCCACCAGAACACTAGCCTCCTTTCTGGAAAATGACCTCCTCTGTTCCTTCGATCATTTGAAGGGCGAAGGCGGCGGCGGTAAATGGCGTAAGCGCTGTTTTTTGCTGAATGCTCTGGGCCAGGTTGGCAATGTCGAGCGTCCTCTGTATTCTGGGAAGGACCGGCACCGTTAAGGTCTGTTGCTCATTGCCCTGGCTGTCGCGCAGCACTTTGGAGAAGGTAGGAGGCAGATGGCCGTCCGTATCCAGCCCAAAGTGCAGCGTTTCCGGCTTGAGTGAGAGCGCGACACTGGCTATCTCGCCCTCAAACAGGCAGATCAGGACGTTGGGCGAAAGGCTGTCTCTACGCAGCAGGGGCAGGCTGCTCCCGTCGCTACCATAGCCGCTGATTTGCAGTCCAGGCCAGCCCGCAACGATATCTGAACGCAACAGGAAGCCAGTGATTTGCTCATAGGAGCGCACCGCCGGGCTGCTATTGTTGGTTGCCTGACGGGTATCCTGGGCAGAATCGGCGGTGGTGACGCGCCCGATACCGAATGCACCATCAAGCAGGCAATCCACCCACGCGGCATCCACCCAGAAGAAGCGAATCGACTCTTTGGGCAGCATCGCTTCGTTGGGAACCAGGTAGTTGAACGGTACACCCTGCAACAGGCTCAGGCCCGCGAACCAGGCGCTAATGGCTTTAAACTGCTCGCTGTTGTCGATGCTCTGACCCTGGAGCGGTAGAGAGGCGTAGCGCAGTTGCTGTTCCGCCTGGCGCAGTTGTTGCGCGTGCATGCGCTTCCAGAGATAGAGGTTGGTCGAGAATTGTTTGCTTTGCAGGGCAAGCAGGCTGCCCAATTGCCAGGCGGCGGCATAGGAGATGTCGAACAGCCCGTTTGCAGGATTGTAGCGCAGCAGCGCATCAGCCGCGCGGGCCGGTAGCGGCTGCTCGGCCTTATTTTCTGCTGGAACCAGCGGGCCGTGATACCAGGAAAAGGTTCTGCTCCCCTGTCGCAGTGCATGAGGTAGCAGCACGGCCCCCGAGGATAAAGTTGCTTCAACCGCGGGGGCAGGATGCGGCGGCAATCTCAGCGTGCTCGGGTGTCGGTCCAGGTTGAGCAGCAGGCCCTTAAAGCTCTGTTTTTCATCGACACAGCTGAAGCTCCAACTTTTCAAGCTCACCAGTCGTATCAGATCATCCGCGCCCGCGCCCTGATAGTTGAAACTGCCATTGACATAGCGCCCTTCGAGCGAAACCAGGTGCACCGTGCTCGTGCCATTACGCGCTGGCAGGCGGTTTCCGATGAGCACCGCCTGTTCCTGACGCGTCCCCGCGGCATCGCTACTGATACGCACATGGGCCAGCAGAGCCAGCTCGTCCGCTGTGGGTAGCAGCGCGTGCAGGAGGCTTTGCTTCACATCAATCACCGTTATTGCATCGTCGGGAGTTTGACCGGTCTCCAGGCTCAACGGCGGAAATTTGGCGGAAGAGGTAGGCGTGATCAGCTCACTCAGCTTGACAACCTGGGGCATTGGGGCCTCGGAAGCGTCGAAGAGCAGGAGGGCCAGCCAGGGAACATCGGTTCGGCTTGCGTCCGCCTGTCGTTCCCAGGGCAGCGTGCTGCGGTCGAGGATGATGTGTGGCAGCACGTTGGAGTGTTCGCCGAGGTTGCCGTCGGGCGGAAAGAGCGCCACAATGTCGGCGGGCTTGAACGTGAAGCGCTGGCCATAGATGGCGAAGCGCCGCTGCGTGCTAAAGGGTGCCGCCTGGGGCGCGGTGCCACGGATCGTTACCTGCTGTGTCAGCGTGATCACATACTCTCCGGTAGCGATGCCCGGAGAGTGATACTGCACAAACTGTATCTGCCCGGTTGGAACATCACTCGCTGTACTCAACCTTCTCCCCTTTCGCTATAACTGCCGTCCATTTGGTAGCTACGTGATTTATCGTGCCGCTACGAAATGGACGACGACTCTATATCTTCTCTATTTGTGGTGCAATGACGAATCCGTCGATGAGCGTGCTGGCGGCGCTCAAATCGATGGAGGCCGCGTCGAGACCGAGCTGTGTCAGGAGCTGAAGGCGGGCGGCACTGACGGCGGGCGCGGTGAGCGTGGCGCTGATCTTCTGTCTGCTACCGGCATCGTCGAGGGCATCCGCTTGAAACGCCGACGGATTGAGTGTCCAGTCGTAGGCAGAGGCGACGGTTTCCGCTTCGTAGCGTAGTTTGCCTGTATCAATTACAGCGGTCGCGCCTGCTGCTGGAGAGGCCGCGGGAGTGATCTCAAAGCCTGTGAGCGCGTTGTCGATGAAGCGCGGGCCGTTGAGGTCGGGCGTCAGCGAATGGCCCCACAGGCCGACGGGAGCGCTTTTGAGCACGGGCGTAAAGGTGAAGTGCTGTTCAACGTTGGTGCCATCTTTGGTAATCGTAATGGTGTGCGTAGAGACAAGCTCGTTGACCTGCACACCCATTGAGCCAATTGCAATCGGCCCTAGGGGCTGTGTGATAGCCATATCCTGCTGAATATGTGCGTGCGTGGCGGGCACCATCGTATTTGTGACCAGCGCGAACTGCCTGGGATCGAGCACGCCCAGGTCTGTGGCATCCGCACTCTGCTTGCTTACGAGACCCGCTTTGACGGAGACACCGACGACAGCGCTATCGGCAGGCAGGAAGGACTTCTTGAAGGTGGGCCAGTCAATGGGCGTGGGTATGTGCGACGCGTTGGCACCAAACGAGACGTCGAAGGAGATGATGCTGAGATTGACATGTGCCGTCCCAGAGAACTCCGGCCCCCAGATATGCAGGTCCGCGCCGACATCAACCGAGATGGTGTGCGTGCCGAAGAAGGTGAAGGTGTAGGACGCGCCCAGGTCTATAGACAGAGAGATGTCATAGTGGAAGGGCTTCCAGCTGAGCAGGAAATCGAAGGCGGCATTGAACCAGGCGCTGAAGTCGCCAGAATGCCAGGTCGCCTGCACATGCATGCCCGCCATCAGCGCCGACGCAGTGAGGGCACAGTATGCCTCGCCCTTAATGCTGATCGAATCGTCGACCTGCCATTGAAAGCCCAGGCGCGGCACCGTCGGGTAGTGCGAGGGCACAACGAAGGCTGGATGATAGCCGCCGAGCGTTTGCACAAAATCGCCCGCGTGCTCACCCGAAAGCCAGGAATAGAAGGCAAAGCCCCCCGTGAGATGGCAGCTACTGGACAGCAGATACGAGGCTGTGGTCAACTGCGCGCTGACGCCCAGGAAGCCGAGGGCCGGAATGTAGCTGGCCTTCACGGCCATCTGCACGACCGCGAGCGGCGTGGGATTGGGAACATCGGGCACGGGCGTGGGCAGAATGAGCGTAGAGAGGCCGAGCACGTCAACTTCAAGCTCGTTGCCAAAGGCAACGGTGAGCAGGGCGAAGGAGTCAATAAGCTTGAAGGAGGTGTAGCGAATACCGATGGCGAAGAAGATTTCGCCCAGTTCGGGGGTGATGTACTGATCGAACTTTGCCAGCTCAGCCCCCAGGTCCTGGGCGTTCTGCGCGGGAATGGCTCCGCCCACGGCATCCACCACGAGCGGGAACTGATTGACCTGCTCGATTGGTGGAACGATGAGCGCACGGTTGTAGCCAAAGCCAGCGGCGAGTCCGGTGATGAAGAAGAAGGTGGGGCCGCCGAGCGGATAATCGAGCACGGCATAGATGAACAACGAGGGATTCCCGGCCAGGTCGGCATACGCGCCCAGGGCCGAGAGCGTCAATTCCTCGGTCTTGATAATGGCCAGGCCCTCATACTCATCAAGCGTAGCGCCGCTGGGCAGCTTCTCGCGCACGTGCAGGAAGGCTCCGCCGATCTCAACGGGGCCTTCCTGGTAGTCAAGGCCCAGGCCGCGCAGTTGAAATTCCGGTACAAACTTGCTGAGCGGCGAGCCAAACGAGAGGCCCTCTAACGAAAGCGTGAGCCCCGCGAGGGAGAGCGCGGCATCGAGCAGGAACCAGATGGCCGCATCCTGATACTGCACGCCCACGCGGTTGAAGTGCACCGGGCCAAAGGACTTTTGCAGGGAAAACCAGGTCGCGTTATCCGTTGTGGTTGTGCCCGCAGCACTGACGGCGGGCGTCGGAGTAGGCGTTGGTGAGGCTCCGGCAACAGGCACGGTCAACATCTGGGGCGTGCCACCGAAGTTGAGGGCCGCGGCCAATGTTAGCCCCTGTTTGAGCGCCGCCGTCGGCAGCGGAGCAATGCCGCTGGTGAGCAGGCCATTGATGAGCGTCAAGACATCCGCCGTCAGGGCCTGCGAGGCGATCAGCACACGCAGATTGTTCACACTGATCGTCTGGTCTGCGGGCAGCATTTGACCGACAAGGGGCAGGTTGGAGAGCGAGGGAATGTTCACACCCAGGTCAAGCCCGAGCACAAATGTGGGTGTCGTTCCCTTAGCGCCCTTGCTGAAAACGAAGAGCACATCCTTGAAGTCGATTTCCAGCCCCTCGGGAATGTCCGCCGCGACGGTAGGCGAAAGCGGTGCGACGAGGTCCTCTTTGATGCGGAGCTTATCGCCACCCGGATTCGTATAGGTAGCCAGGAAGAAGGTAGAGGTCGCATCCTCGCTGAAGAGAAGTGTGAACTCGCGTGTGCCGATAGTGATGGTGCCGCCGAAGGTTTTGGCGTACTTACCGCTGCCATCTTGTGTGACACTGATCGTGACAACGAGGTCGATGGTCTGGTTGTCCAGGGCAAAGGTGGTTTCGCAGGCGAAGGTGAAATTTTTGGTCAGCGTATCGAACTCGACATCAAACGTGCGAATCGTCAAGCCTTCAAGCGCGGCGGGAACGTTGGTGTCGGTGCCGAAGGTTGTCGCTAAGCCAGCGATGAGGTTGCCGAGCGGGAGAGTTGTGCCACCGGCGAGGCTACCCGAGAACTGCCAGCCAGCGCCCACCTGCATGTGTTGCGCCATGATGCTAATGCTCGCGTTCGCAATGGTGCAGTGTCCTTCGAGATAGCCAGTGGTGCCGGTGGGAGTCCGAGTAATTTCAAAGTCCAGGTCTTCAAAGCCCAGAGCGATGTTCCCGACAGTGAAGGTCCACGGCACGAGTATGGAGACATAGAGGCTATAGCAGCCCTCGCCGGGCTGCGCGCCGAGGGTTAAGCTGCTGATCTCGATGTCCGGGAAGCCGTGCGTATCAGCCAGATGCTGGCCAAGCAGAGTGGCGAGGTGAATAGGCGTGGTGGGCGACAGCTCGCCGTAGAACGCGAAGTGCGGTAGGGAGGTCTGAATGTAGAAGGTCAGGCCGTCCAGCGTGATATGCCCATTGAGCGAGATAGTGAGCAGCTTGCGCGCGGGCAGGTCGAAAGCAATGCGCACGGCATCTATCGCCAGCGCATCCAGGCCGATCTTCTGCAATCCGGCCTGCACACCCTGTTGTAAATCTGCCCCACCAACCAGTCCGGCCAGCGTTTGCAGCCCCGGTAACACATTGCCATCAGCCGGCAGCAGCTCCACTTCCCAATAATTTGGCCCCTGCAAGGCCAGAATCACCGCAAAATCCTGCTCAATATGCAGCGTCGCGTGAATATTGCCCCCGACGCGCGCCTGAAATCCCTGCTTTTGATCGAAGAAATAGAACGTGTCGAGCGTCAAGCCAACCTTTTGAAGCGCGGCGAAACCGTCGATAATGGTCCAATCGGCATTGATATTGGAGGTGTAGGAGCAGTGGGTGACAGATGTGCGCTCAAAGCCAAAGGCGAGCGTTAAAGCGGTGAGCGGAACGGTATCAAAGATGTCCACAAACGTAGGCAGATAGGCGGCCAGGGCGTTGTTGCTGATGAAGTTGGCAGTATCAGTCAGCGAAAGCGAACGGGCGTCCTGATTTTTGAGCGCAAACGTGAGGAGGTTCGTATCATCAAGCGTCCCGGTTAGCTCGATCTGCGCGGTGCCAATGCTGACGATACCCTCGGCCGTGAGCTGCACCTTGCCCCCGCCTGTAAAGAGCAGCGTCACCTGGCCAACCTGCACGCCGCTGCCAATGCCGATGACGGGCCACAGCGTGCCCACGTTGCCCGCGACCTGTAGCGTATTCGCCTGCGAATCGAGGGTGAGCGCGGCCCCTTGCAGCGTCAGTTGGCGGCCAGGCAGGAACACTAAGAAGCGCGTCAGGGAGTCCGCGGGACTGAGCGTTGGCGACAGAATGAGGTTGCCGTTTTGCAGGCTCTGCTCAAACTGCTGTTGTACATCGCTCAGGGATGTTGTGCTATCCATCGTGCTCGTTCACTTTCATCAACTGATTGTGTCATTGACGAGATGATTGCCCGGCGCGGGTGGACCGCCCGCCACGGCTGGTGCGTTCATGACAGTATATTGCAGATTAAATAACCCGTTGGGAGCAATAGCTGCTGCCGCGGCCTGGGCATTGTTTCCAGCAGCAACGGCGGCGGCGGCAAGCCCGGCGGCGGTCAGAGCGGCGGCCACTGCGGCGGTGACCTCGGCGGCTACACCTTCCTGCCAGGTGGAACCGGCGACGGCACCCGCGAGGGCGGCTGTGGCTGGAACGGCACCAGGAGCGGCCATGATCGCCTGAGTTGTCAGGGTTGCCATGTCATGCCCATTTAAATTACATACCGTCCCGATGAGCGCCGCGGCAATCGCCACCGCCTGGGTAACGTTCGCGCCCCACCTCATGGCTCCGATAGCGGCGACAGCTCCAAAAGCGGCATCCCCCGGCCCCACATTCGGATGATTGAAGGCGATGGCAGCTGCGGCGACAATGCTGGTGGCCTGTGCAGCTTGCGCAGGGGTGGCGGGCACGACGAATCCGCCTGGGGCAGCCGCCAGGAAGGCCGCGCTGATGGCCCCCCGGAAGGCCACAGCGGTAAATGTCCCCGCGGCCACTGCGGCGGCACCGGCCACGACCACGCCAATTGCTGCCGCAATCGCTGTTCCACCCACACCGACGCCCGCAACCGGGTTTCCCAGGTCCGTCATCGCAGCCGCAATCGCAGCAGCCCGGGCTCGTGACTGCAGTGCGAGCGCACCACCGCCAGCAGCGATAGCATTCGCGGCAGCATTGCCAGCGGGAATAGCGGCAGCAGTAGCATTCGCAATGACATTGGCAGCATTCGCGGTCGCAGCAAGGGCCTCATCAATGGCACCCACGCCGGCCACATCAGTCCCTACATAGGCCATTGCATCCGCGGCACCGAGGGCCGCGAGATGAGGGCGCATACTGGGAGGTGGAATGACCAGCCCCATAGCCGCAGCGACGGCGGCGGCAGTGCTAGAGCCATACGTCGCGCTCTTCTCAGCGATACTTGCTACGTTCACAGCCCCCAGAGCCGCAGCCGCTGGCCCCAATGCCGCGAGCACAGCATTGACCGCCGCCGTAATTCCTCGATGCGCCTGCCCCACCACAGGAAGCAGAGATTGCGCATGGGTGACATCCAGGCGAATGTGCCCCCGAGCCGGAGAGGCAGGGCGAGGATCACCGGCCGTTTCAGAGCGATCACCTCCGAAGCTCAGCCAATCGCCAGCGACTTGCTCCTGAAACCCGGTCAAATAATGAGGAACGGGCCGATACGGCGGCACTGGCGGTTGCGGTGGGTGACGCCCATTGTTGGCAGGATCATTGTTGATCGGCAGTCTTTCATAGCCATCGAGTACATTGACGCACTCCTCGCCTGGATGCTGGTGCTGGTTCAGCAATCCGGTAGAGATAATCGCTATTGCCGGCCGCACCCGGTCAACGAAGTTGCGGGATGTGGACAGGTCCGAGCCATGATGACTCGCCTTCATTGCCAGCACACGCCCCGCAATGTTGTCGTTGGCGTTGAGATAGACCATGACTCCGGGCTGAGCTATGGGCCCGCCCACGGCCCCGTTGTTGAAACACCCATCCTCCTGCTCCGACTCCAGGTCTCCCCCCACATAATACTTGAAGTTATTGAACTGCACGAGAAAGGCCAGGCTCAGCGCATTGGGTTCATTAACTTCCTCATCCGCGATGTCAGCATCGGGCATCCGGTTGGGGCCATTGTAGATACGCGGATCATGGATGTAAGCAACATTGACCGGTGGGTGCGGCGGCGCACCTTGCAAAGCGTACTTGTTGGCGACGATACACGTCACGGTGGGCGCACCCGCTGGTGGCGCTGATGCAAATGGGGGACGCCCTTGCAGACCGTCCATACCGTTGCCCCACATGATTTCCTTTCCCACTAACCAGTACGGGTCCAGGTAAGCGGCCGGCAGTGCTAACAGCGGGGCAGCCAGGGCAGGAGCATTGAGAGGGAATGCCGGAATTGGAATAGTCGCTATGTCGTTTGGGTTATACTGCACAATATCGAAGTTATTGACAAATGCTGTGGCGTGACGCAGTATTACTCCTCCTGCTGCTCCTGCTGCTGCCGCTGCCGCTATCGCTGCGGTCGGCACTGACACTGCCGTTCTTCTCGCTATCTTTGCCGCGTTGAATTCCGCTGCTGCTTGCCCTGCTTTATTAGCACCTGCCGTCCTTGCTGCTGCTCTAGCTGTTATTACATTATTTGCCGCCAAAATGGCAGGATTGCCTGCTGCTGTCGCCGCGGCTGCTGCTCCATGTGCTCCTGCTGCTGTCGCCGCGGCTGCCGCTGCCGTCGCTACCGCTCCTACTTTATTAGCGATTGCGGCTACGTAGTTATTATAATCTCGTGTCGCGAAGCGCGGCGCTCCAAGATCGTAGATGATGGTCCGGTCGTACATGTTGACGCCCGCCATATTCAGCAGGGGAGTAATGCCCTGCACATGGTCTTTGTCGTAATGCGTCACGGCGATGACATCCAGGTGCGCAATGCCAAGGGCCTGGAGACGAGCGTGAATGATGGCACCGCCCGTCGTTTTGCCGCCATCAATCAAGACGGTGCGTACGACGGGCGGCACCAGAGTAGGTTCCCGCGCGATGATCAGCGTCGCATCTCCACAGGAGCGCACGTCAAGATGATGAATTTCTAGCGACCAGACCATAGCTCCTCCTTACTTTACCAACGCTGTGTTGCGCTGTCCTTCGTCACCTCTACCTCTACCTCCTCCACATCCGCGCGCACGGCCTTGACTTCCCACGAGAACGCGCCATTGTGTTGCGTCCCATACACCCTGAACGTGCCATCAACAATTGGTTCGTAGCTTAATAAGAACGGTTCGCGGCCCTCGGACGTTAAGAGGACAGTACGCCCCTCCTGCCGGGTGAGCGCTTCAAAGTAAGCAGGCAAGCGAATGGTGGCGCGCCCGTCGATGAGCTGAGCGCGACCGCGATAGTAGACGCTCGATTCGGGGCCTTCCAGGCAGGCGTGAATGAGGTACGAATCCAGCTTCGTCGGGTGTTCGATGCGAAAATACTTGTTTTCCGCCCATATATTCCCTTTGACTACGATACCATAGTGGGCCCAGCACATCACATCGCCAGAATTGACGGCCAGCACGCCGCCGTCTCCACCCACAATGCGGAGCGCGTTGTTGGAAACCAGCGGTGCGAATTTCAATACACTGCCGTCATACACCGCCGTCCAGTTCACACCCTGTTGAAGCGAGTTTCCGCCCATCGCGAGGCTACCCAGCGTCAATTGCCCGTGCTGATCCAGCCACATCGCGTTATTCTTGTAGACGCCCTGCTCACGGTACTGGAAGTACAGCTTATCATCCGTCCAGTTGACGAAGCCCCAGTTGTGGTCCTGGGCATTCGTCACGCATATCTGAAAGTCGCCGCCCCTGACATCTAAGCTCGTGTGGGGCGTGTCCGTCCCGATACCCACGTTGCCCGCCTGCGTGATCGCAACTTTATCGTTGCCGGTCCAAAAGCGCAGCGTCTCCGTGCCCTGTCCGCCCGTGCGGTCAGAATAGATCACCCATCTGCCCGTGGCACCGCCAGTTCGATCAAGGTATGAAACGCCTGCCCCCGGACCTTGCACCTCTATGGGTTCGCCGCCTGCATTCTTGCCGTTCCCCCCGAACGACGCTTGAGAAGCAACGGCAAGCTGATTCTGCGGCGTTGTGGTCCCTATCCCAACATTTCCGCCATTTAATGTCATATCGATGGTCTTGGTGGCACCGTCCCAGCGTCCAAAATCGAGGCGCGGGGTACTACCTAACCTGGTCCCATACAGCAGTTGTGACTCGCCCTGGCCGCCGGAAGGGTTCCAGGTCAACATTAGCCCCTGCCTTACTTCGGTGGACGGATTGGCGACTCCATTAGCGTTGCCCTGAAGGTACACCCAGGCGTTGGCATTGGTGACATCGGGACCAATTTCAAGCGCACCATGCGGCGTGGCTGTCCCGATGCCCACGTTGGCACCGCGGTAGAGCAGCGGCGTTTTCTCAATGGAAAGCGCGAATTGCCCATCCCAGTAGCCGGGAATGTTCTCGTAGCCAATATAGAGGTTGGTCAGGCCGGGTGGCAGAGAGGAGATGATGTTGCTGATGGTCAGTGTCACGGCCTCATTGGGAGCTAACGATGGTTTGGAGGGCTGCGCCATCAGTATCCACTCTGGCGACTGCTCCTGGCCCGAGGAGGGATCGACGCGCCAATGTCCGGGGTCCGTGGTTTCCACCTTTATAGCGCGCACCTGGCTGGTCGTGCCCAATGCCCAATCGGTGGTTGCGCCATCCGCCTGCACATCGAAGGAGAAAACGAACTTCGAGGGGGCCGAGCTACTGGCTGAATTGAGGGAAATGGAGGCGCTTTTGAGGATATTCGTGATGCGCAGCGTGAGCGTGCTTTGCGCCTTGCCATCGTTGAGGATGGTATTCGCGCCTACGAAGCTCACGTGCAACGGAATGTGCTTTTGCCCTCGCTGATTGACGACGGTCAACTGGCTTTGCCGATTGCCACTGATAAGCGTTACGCCATTGTCCATGCTTACATGCTGATAACGCAGCTCAACCCGCGTGCTGCGAGCCCCTCCCGCACCTGCCGCGCTGGCGTGCGGAAAGATCATGCTCACTTTCGCGCCGGGCGAGAGCGTCTGAGCCTGCGTGCTCAGGAAATACAGCACAGTCGTGCCGCCCGGCTCCTGCTCATAGCCCACATTCCAGCCCTGCTGTTGTAACGCCGCTTGCAATGAAGTCAGGGTTTCGGTGGCGAAGGTCTGAAGTGTGGCGTCTGCAAGGGGTGCGGGCGTGGCATTTTGCAGCGAGGAGACGGCGAAGGTTAAACAGGACTGGAAGGCGGGTGAGAGCGTGCCGGGTCGGAAGCGCAGCGCAAAATGGTAGTTGGTGTTGCTGGCAACCGCGTTGCTCGTCGTGCCCGTTGTGCTGAGCAGTACTGACTGTCCCGAGGCGTTGCTGATGTCTAAATGCAGGTTGTGGCCCGCCGGGTCGTCGGTGATGTAGAGCACGTCCTGCTGCTCATCGTTATAGAGGTCCACATCCAATGGGTAGCTTTTGCGAAATGCTGCGGGTGTTGCCTGTGTGATCATGCCTGCCCTCCAATGCTCCCGATGCTCCCGATGTTCCCGGCGCTTCCCGCCTGCTTGCCGTTCTGCTGCCCTTTTTCTGTGGGCGCATGTTCCGCTTGCAAATGCTCCGTCGCCTGCTGCTGAATCTTCTGGACGAGCAGATAGACGCGGGCATAGGGCATCTGCCCCAGGGCTTCCAGCACCGTATTCGTCTCCTCAAGCGTCAAGCTCAGTTGAATTGGTGTCATACGTCCTCCCTTTATGGCGTTGGTGGAACTTCATTCAATTGGAGCCAGCCCTCACGAATCTCCTGTCGTGCGGCGAAGGTGGCTTGCAGGTTGACTTTACCAATGCTCTGCGTGCTGCCCGCCCACGACCACTGATAGCCCGCCTCCGCCGGAAGCGGCAGGTTGAGCTTGCCCACGTCGGTCAAAATCGGCGCGCATAGGAAGAGCACCTCAATGGCCTGGAGGGCCACAGTATATTGGTCGGGCGGAATGTTGATCTCCTTCGCGGGCAGTACGCCGCAGGTTGCGTGGACGGTCCCGCGCGGGTCGATGAGCATACTCACGGTTGCGGACGGGTCCGCCAGCGTCTGACACAGCGGCGCGCTATCGTCTGCCAGTGTGGAGATATGCGGGTCGGCGACGGGGTCGCTTTGCACGGCGTAAAAGGTGTCGTTTTCGTACCCGTTACCGTCGCTCGTCTCTATCCAATAGCCCACGAGGCCGTCGTTCAACTGCTCATACTCACCTAGCCGAATGGGGAAGGCGACGTTCAGAAAATTCTCGCTATCGCGGCTGGTGCGCGCCAGATCCTGGCGGAAGGTGTTCCAGCCCTGCGAGATGGCCGGAGCGTCGCGCAACTCTAAATTAACTGATGCGCGCACCAGGGCGACGGGCCGACCCATTAAGAGGGCGAGGTACTGATGCTGCGCGAAGTTTTCGGGGTCGATATTGGCCAGCCCACTATCCACAGTGGCAAGGAAGTTTGCCAGGAAGCTTTCGCCGTGTTTAACGAGATACTGGACCATGTTGCGCAGGTGCGGGTTGGGAATCGCGCTCACCTCGATCCGCGGCGCTCCTGGAATGGAGCTATTCCATTGGGCGCGCTCATTGAGCAGGCCCAGAATCTTGCCCTGATTGTCGTAGACAAGCAAACTGCCATCCAGGTTGTTCGGCAGCACCCACCCACAAACAGGCGCTGTCGCAACAGAGGCATTCATCTCCATCGCATCGTTCGCCGCGAGCCAGCGCAGGTTGAGGCGGGCGGGCTGAGCCAGGCGCGTGGGCAGCTCGGCCCAATCGAGGCCCTGTGGGCTGGTCATTTGCGTCGTCGCCACAATGCCGTTCCAGGTGAGGTCCTGCACCTGCCCGAAGGTATCAATCAGGCGCAGGCGCAGCACGCGCAAGCCGCCACTGCGAATGGGGTCGAAGTCCCACTCCGGCTCGGGCGCGCTCGTGTTCTCCTGCTGCACATACTGGCGCACGCGCTGCGTAAAGGAGGCATAGTCAGCGAAGGCGAGCGGATCATCAATCGCAAGCTGCCGCGTTTGCCTGTGCATGAGCAGTGCCTCGGTCAGGCCACCGAGCGATTGCGAGAGGCAGTGAAAGTCGGGCGCGTTCAGCAGGTCGGAGGCCGCTTTAATATGGCGGTAGGTGTCCGTTGTCGTATCGAGCTGGGGGTCCGCAAGATAGGCCGCAATGTGTCCCTGAAGATGCTCCTGTACGTAGGGCGTCAGAATGCTAGAGCCGCTGTAGACATAGGTAGCATTGGTCATAGTCCCCTTGCCCGCTGCCAGCGAGAGATCGGGCGCATTCTGCGGCAGCACGTAATTGCGGGTAATATAATCCGCTGCATAGCCCGCGATTTCCGGGTCGGGGTCAAGGGGCGTCATCTCGACCTCCCAATCTAGCAAGAAGGGATTCCAGGGCTGCTGCGTCCAGGTGCTCAAGCCGCGAAAGTCGTCCGGCGCGCCTGGCTCTATGCTGGCGATACGATTTTTGAGTGCCGCAAGCTGCCCGGGGACCAGATCTTGCACGGCCATATTGGCGAAAGCCTGGCAGGAGAGCAGGCCATCCTGACCGTGGCGCTCGGTTGGCGTGACGGTCGCGCCCATGAGCACGATAGCCGGGTCCCGCGGCAGCCAATAGCGAGGCGCGGGGATGGGTTTGAGCACATTGGTTGTCCTGGTCAGGTGCTCGCTATTGAAAGTGGACAGGGTAGAAAGCAGATCATTGATCGCCTGTGCCACCGTGGCGGCCAGCGTGTTCGGCACCGCCGCGCTCGCACCGGCCAGCCGCCCGGTGTTGTCATAACCGAGCGAAAGCTGGCCTGTCGTATCGAGGACCTGTTGTAGGGGAGCTATATCCTGCTGTTCGATGTAGCAGCGCACCTCATCGCTATCGGGGTAGTCGTCGCGGGCGTCGTCGGGTGGATAAGTACAGAGCATGTACTTGTACCAGTCGGAGAAGAGCTGTTTGCGCAGGGAGGTAATCCGCGATTGAGCCTGGTCATAGGCTCGTTGGGCACGATTAAGCGCGTCGAGCTTCGTGGCTAGAACCGCGGGCAGCGTCGTGGCGGCCTGCTCCTGGGCGCTGGTGGCGTCAGCGGGCGCGGAGCTATCGGTTTCAGGAGCGATTAGCCAGAGGGTACCGCCGTCGACGGCCAGAAAGCTCGTCTCGTGGCGGGCCTGGACAAACTTCGCGCCGATGTCGAGCCGCCGATTTTCCAGGCGGTAGGAGAGGTGCAGTGCCTCTAACTCATCCTCAATTGCCACCTTGTGCTGGCTGTCGATGCGCGAGCCCAGATAGGCTGAGAGGGCCTCGGTGCTGTTATTGCCAATGGCGATGGTGACGTCAGCGCCTCTGGCAGGATTGGCGATGCCGCCAACGGGCGGACGAAACGTCAAGCGTGCATAGCAGAGCGTTTGCGTGGGAAATTCCTGGCCTGCTGGCAGAGAAAGAGACCACTGAAAGGCGTTACTCACGGCCTCTTGCAGCTCCGCGGCGGTAGGCGGCTGGCTCCTTCCGGCGCTGAAGTCGGTGAGAAACGCGCTCAGGGCATCCTGCGTACCGTCGCTGTACCAGCCCACCACGTCGTAGCACAGCCCGGCGAGTGGCGTGGTATAGTCGGAATCGTAGAGGCCGAAGACGCTGAGGCAGTTGGGATAGAAGGCGGCGAAGAGCGGCTCACCATAGCCGATAGCCGTTAGCTTCTCAACATATTCGGCGGAGGGATCGTGCGCCTGCCAGCTTTGAAGTGGAAGCGAGCGGCCCTGATAGCGGAAAGGGCGATAGTGACCCTGTGCCGCGTCAGGAGCAAAGGGTACGGTAATGCTGTCCGGTGGCCCGGCTGCGCCATCGGGGAACAGATAATCGCTTTCAACTACCCACGAACGCTCCACGCTTGCCATCTGCCCGTCCGTCTGCTTGCTGCGCATCACCAGCCAGCGATTGGGAACAGCGGGAAAATCCGTTCCGGTTGCCGTATGCAAACCCTTCGTCAGAGCATCAGACAGGGACCAGTGCAGGTGAATACCAGCCTTGAGATACAGATTCTGCTCGTCGAACGGCTGCGAAACAATCTCCTCGCTGATATTGACCACGGCGGCGTTGACATCCTGCGTGGTATCGGAGTATGGAAGGCGTGCAAAATTCGCGGTGGCACCAGCAACCATCTGGTCCTGGGCGAGCACAAGCGCGTCCAGGTGAATAGGAACCATCAACAAGCCGCTCATGCCGCTTCTCCTTTGTAGCGAGAACTGCTGCCGTGAAAGTCGTGTGGGAAAAAGCCAGCTTGAATAGAGCAGCGACGCTCCCTCTGGACGCTGCTGCGGTATCTCTATGATACACAAAGAAATATCATGACACACATGAGTATAGCAGAGACTATCGGCAAAAGCAAGAGGGTAATGCACTATAATGCACGATAAAGTATAGCCATCTCATACAGGGAAACGGCTAAACGTGGTCGCAGGGAAGTGATTATGCGCTGTAACAAATTAAGCTGGATACCTTGAGCGAAAACATATCCAGATTGAATAGTTAAACAGCATCATCACGCCTCTACAATTGGTCCAGGTGAATTTTTCATGTACATAATTCCGGGGAGGCTCGTTATGCCTTTTCGGGGTGATAGCGGAAGAACCACGAAAGTCGGAGAAGATCAAGTGGGTCAAGACCAATGGTGATCTGCAAGTTCTTGAAGCAGTCGTTGGAGCCTTCGAGAGAGGTAACTCGCAGGGAGCTGGAAGTGGATCAGCACTGGTGAGAGAGATGCCGTTGCCCGTCGGTTCAGTTCCATCAATAATGTAATCTAAATCGATCTAAATTACATTATTTTTGTTACTTGAGAGAAGAACCTGTCCACCTGCAAGAACCTGGTCGCATGGCTCTCCTTCCCGTTTCTTTCTCTCATTCTTTGGCTTCTCAAGCGAGATTGAGCCTCTTCTTCTCTTCCCATACGACGCCTTCCTCGTTCCTTCAGAACGTTTTTCCCTTCTAAAGTTGGTGAAGTGGCCGATGTTGTCTGCCTGTCATACTGAATACGTTCTGCTGCCTATCTCTCTTATAAATCATGATTTTATTGTCAATTTTTCTATAAAAAAGGTAACCACTCACGTATATGTCTTTGAATGCGTATGATAATTATCCTTACTCAAGGACATACATATACATTGAATGAGATAGAAAGCATGCATCCTTAGCAACTTTTCTGGTTTTGGCTCACAAGTGCGGAGTATCGTTTGATGCGAAAGGCATCTCAATCGAGACAGAAGAAACACCTGAAAGAGTTGCAGAAAACCCCTGCCGACTGTCAAAAGGGGGCGATATCCCCTTGTTCCTGATATCGTCTCAAAAGATACCGCCACAGAAGAGGAACTCTTGAAATCTTCTCTGATTAGCTGCACTTTCCGGCTGGAGCGACCGTTTGAGACCGGATGGCATTCGGGCTGGTGACCAACACCCCTCCAAGCCCTGGATAGGTATGGTCAATGGGGAGACTTCCTTGCCAGGTGAACACGAAGTTTGAGAGATGCTGACCAGGGAGAATAGTGAGCTTTTCTGGCGTTTGGGAACGCCCATTATTGAGGGTGTAGGAGAACACCATTGTGCCTCCGTTTGAGCCGGAAATGACATGAAACACGGCAGTGTAGACCACCTGAATGGAGGAGCCGCATTTCCAGAGTGAGACGCGTGTTGGAGTGACAGACAGATCAATGCTGGTGACGCGAAATGGTGCTGCATTCGTCGTGGCGAAGCTGGTTGAAGAAGCTGAGTGCGAGTGTGATGGGGCCACTGCTGCTGCATGACCGACGTGGCTGCTTATTATACTCCCACCTACGACTATCCCTACGACGAGAGAACAGACGACGATGACGAATGCTTTCCTTGCTCTCATGTAGCTCCACATAGAAACACCTCTTTTTCAGAGTAAACGGAGGCCAGAACGAAAGTTGCGTACCGGCACACGGGAGAAAGCCCGAAGACCTGATCTCAGCTGAGCTTTTGTCTGCTTATTGTACAGTATAACAGATCAATTCTTCTCGTCACTACCCAGGTAGGTTGCTGAGATCTGCGAGAATAGAGCCATGACACAAGGGGAACACATCGCCCAACTGGAGCAAGAAAACACGGAGCTGCGAGCGCAGTTCGCTGAGGCACGCCAGCAGATCACCCCATTGGCCGAACGGGTCAACGGGTTTTACAAGCTGCCTAATCTGAGCACGGAAGATGCGGAAGAGCCACCAAATCGGGGGAAGATCAGTTTCGAGAGAGCCTAAAAAATGGGGCAATCTCAGACGCGCTATCTGGCTACCGGACACACAAACCGTCAAAAAAACCTGTACGCTTCGTCTTTCTAGAGAGAACACAAAGTAAAAAGGGGAGAAGAGATCTCGTGACAAAACAGCGGCAGCCAATCTCTACGCCAGGATTGGCAGTGTGGGTAAAAAAGCGATGGATAGCTGTAGGAGACAAACGTTATCGGGCAAGACTCTACGCCCAATCGCTACCTGCCTATAGGCAGGCTCTGCGCCTCGACCCTCATGATGCTTATGCACACTATAGAATGGGCCTTGCTCTCTATGCGCTCAAGCGTTATAAGCAGGCTTTCCATGCCCTGGATCAAGCTCTTTTTCTTGCACCCAATGAGGCGGTCAAGCCTGGAGTGTATTACTACCAGGGGAATTGTTTCTTTCTGCTCAATTGTTATGAGAAGGCCCTTGCCGCCTATGAACGAGCCCTCGCAGGCATTTCTGATGAGACCATTAAGATTAGAGCATACCACTGTATGGGAGACACTCTCATAGTACTTAAGCGTTATGAAGAAGCTCTTGGTGCTTACGAGCAGGCTATAGGCCTGGTTTCCGGTGATGCTCCTGTGCATTTCAAAAAAGGGCTTGCGCAGGGGATGCTTGAGCGTTATGAGGAAGCTCTCTCTGCCTGTGAGCAGGCTATAAGTCTCGACCCCACCTGGGCCGAGAGCTACTACATAAAGGGGTGTATACTTTCCCATCTTGAGCGTCATGAAGAGGCTATCCTCGCTTATGAGCAGGCCATTCATTGTGATCCTCAACTTGCATATGTCTATATCAGTAAGGGAGAGGAACTGGATTACCTGGAACGGTACGAGCAATCGTTGGAGGCCTATAGTCTGGCTATACAGGTGAATCCTGGCGATTCCTATCCGTATGTTCGCAAAGGGAACGCATTGTATCGCTTAAAGAGATACGAGCAATCGTTGGAGGTGTATAGTCTGGCTATACAGGTGAATCCTGACGATACCTATGCCTATAGCTGTCGAGATGCTGTTCTAAATGTACTCAAGCGCTCTGGATGGACAGGTAGTGGCTCCTCAACTTCCCCCTTGTAGCAAAGAAGCGAGGGTAGGGGTGGCGGAGTGGGACAATCAAAAACGTCTTGCTGAAAGAACTGTCACAGATTTACAAGCAGATTGCAGCCGCCGACATCTGATCTTCACCCGATTTGATGGCTCTCCGTCATCTCCTGTGCAAAAAACTCATCAACAGCATGTCCGTGAAATCTGTTCTGCTCTGGAAGCACACAGCGAAAGAGAGCCTGGCCCTCATAAGCTCATCCTGCTCTTTCAAAGGATTGGCAAAAGCAACAGGTGGACAAGCTACCTCATGGACCTGCGCGGACAGAACAATAATCTGCCTGCACTCAAAGATGAAATGGCAAAGGCAGGATTATAACCACGAATAGCAAACGTGCTTCCCTAGAACCTCTATGAAGTAGGAATGGTATAATGAAACCTGTACGAAGACAGGCAGGTGTATCACTAGGCAAGACCAGAAAGCAATGACCCATGGCAGTCGAACGCAGCGCACACTATGAACGGATGAGTTTTGAAGAATACCTCGCTCTTGTCGAGCAGGAACCCGAACATGCCTATGAATATCTCGATGGCCGCGTCTACATGATGACGGGTGGCAGTCCTGATCATTCGATCATCGGCTCCAACCTGAATGGCCTGCTGCAAACTTTCCTACGCGGTCGCCGTTGCATTGTCTACAATTCAGAAGTCTACGTGCAACTCTCTGAGCAGTACCGCGTCTGCCCCGATGTGACGGTGAGTTGTGACCCACGCGATCGAGGAGCCCAAGAAGTCATCTGTTATCCCTCTCTGGTGGCCGAAGTCCTCTCGCCCACTACCGAAGCGCGCGATCGCGGCCTGAAGTCCTTGCAGTACCGTTCCTGCCCCAGCATTCAAGAATACCTGCTGCTCAGTTCTGAGTTTCCCCTCGTCGAAGTCTTCCGCCGCGAGAAACAGGGCTTTTGGTCGCTCTATACGCTGGGATTAAGCGATACCATCGAACTCAATAGCCTCGGCCTTCGCTTCCCGGTCGCCGATGTCTATCAGAATACCTCTTTTCTGGAAAAATCCAACGAGTGAGGCTGCCAAACTTCGAAGGGTTCATAGCCAGCAGGGCAGCAAGAAGTTCCTTGCTTCTTTTTCCCATGCGGTATGATACCTCAAGAGATTTTCTCATGTCTCTTTTCCTTCGGCCTCTCAAGAGGAGTTGATCCTCTTCCACAATACAAAAAGCCGTCTTCCTTTTTCCTTCCATGAGATCCTTGCCTTCTCTAAAAGCAAGCGATGGCTCATTGTGCCTGCCTGTCACGTTTTATGGCTCGTTTTTCTATATTCTATCTTATATAAACCATACGATTATTAATAATACTCACTGATAATCGTATCTTGCCGCATGATGTGCAAGAAGGCAGAAGTAATGGAAGCAGAGGCCCCTTCGTTGAAGGGTTCGACACTGGTCCGGTATTGTCTACATAGGACTCATGATTGGGGAAAATTTCCTCCTGGAGGAATGGGCCAGCAATTGTGCCAGAGATGGAGTATATGAAGCCTTCATTTGTGCTGGCCCTGTTCCGTTCTCACGTGCGGTAGGCGCTCCCGTCAATCCGATCGTCGCCAAGTGATAGTTATTCCCCTTTTTTCTCCAAGAGGTTGAAAATGGCTATTTACGGGAGAACCTCTGGTCAACTGTATTCATATGCACCGACGTCACAGGTTCTCTGTTGTGGACGCTTCACTCCACGCTGGTCAGTTGTGACGTCGCAAGAAGCGGCTGGAATGCTATTGACAGCCGGGCTACTTGCTTGTAAGGCTACAGTAGGTGTAGGGCCTCCATGATTGCCCAGTTGAGCGTCGATTCCCAAATTGGGATAACGATCTCCTGAAAGGTCCGTCTTATGCTTCTCCATGGGATCATTAACGAACGCGCCGGCGGAGCGCTGCACCAGATTGTACCCTCCAGTGGTGACGGTACCAGAAATGTCCGGGGCGGTTCCGGCTACGTTCCCTGCGACGATGCTATTCTTCATTAATAGGTCAGACGCGGTGGGTGTGCCTACCCAGTCAGTAGCCATACCGCCTCCTTGAGAGGCGATGTTGCCGTAGATAGTGCAAAAGTCAATACTGCTGTTATGCGGCCCCTGTATAGAGAAATCAAGACCTCCCCCACGGGCACCTGATCCTCCCTGCGCTTTGTTGCTTATAACCGTACAGTTCGTAAATTGAAACAGAGCCTTTGCTGTTGCCGTGTCAGGTTCGTAAGCGAAGAAACCGCCACCTACAGCTCCTCCCTTGCTATTAGTGACTGTATTCAGAGAGAGGGTGGTTCTCTGCAAGATAACTGTGCCCTGTGTATCGATGCCTCCCCCGGTCGCGCCTGCAGTATCCGCAGTAAATGCACTGACACTATTCTCAGAGACAATGCTCTCGGTTATTGCCAACGTATCTTCACTGTAAATGCCCCCGCCGGAAGCGATATCCTGCAAACTTTTTAGCGTATTGTGTGCAATTGTTGTGTTGGTAATAGTCACATGGCCATTAACACTTCCGATAGCCCCACCATTAGCGCTACTATTTCCTATTGCACTGTTATTGGAGAGCATGCTTTTATCGATGATAACCTTGCCACCAAGAGAGTATATGGCCCCTCCCATCGCCTTATTCTTACTGACAAGAGTATTACCAGAGATCTGGCTGCCGCTGATTGTAATAGTACTCTGTAAGCTTACCAATCCTCCTCCAACACCTGGAGCCTTTGCCGAGTTCCCTTCTACCCTGTTATTAGTAATAGAACTATTCATCAGAGTGAGGGTGTCCTGCCCACTAAAGATGCCTCCTCCAAACACGCCTGTGTTCTGTCCACCTATCACGCGATTCCTGGCAATGAGAGTATTGATCAGCGTAATCTTGCTCTTACTACTGCCAATACCACCACCACCAGTGACCTGGCCGCTACCAATCACTGTATTATCAACGATCTGGCTGTTTTTAATGATAAGGGTGCCATCGGAGCTAGAGATACCACCGCCAGAACTCATATCGGAGGTGACGATATTGTGTGAAACAATACTATTTTGCAGAGTGAGTACACCACCATTGTTCTGGATTCCTCCGCCCCCGCCTTCCGTCTTTCCCACACTGCCGATACCCAACTGACTGTTGCCGGTAATGTGACAGGTATCTAGCGTCAGAGCCCCTTCATTCGTGATGACGGTTCCGGTAGCTGGGGTGGGATCGCTGAAAGTCAACTGCGAAATGGTCACCGTAGAATGATGTGGCACAGTGATCAGACTACCTTGATCTCTTATACCCCGTAGTGTCAGTTGGTTCACGCCAGGACCACGAAGCGTGAGATCCTTGCTGATCACCAGCGTTTTGTTCAAGGTGATCGTCCCTTTCAGGCTGGAGTCGAAGATGATCGTACTGCCTGGACGAGCGTTCGCGATGACCTGGCGCAGGGATCCAGGCGCATCATCCTGCAAGGTCGTGACGGTGGGTGGAGCATATTGCTGCTGCAGGAGAACACCCAGCGGGATCAGAAGTGCGAGCAGCAGAAGCACAGCGAGTAACCCGCTGATACGCCCTCGTGTTCGGCGAGCGGCACTCGCACGCAGGAAGGCTGCTTCGTTCCCGCTTGCCGTGTTGCGTCCCTGCCAGGCCAGCGACTCCTCGAGCTGAGAACCGCGATAGAGTCGATCCTTCGGCTTCCCACGTTGCTCCCACACGAGCACATCGTTGCTGATAGCCTGTTGCAGATGCATGTCTTCGCGTGCTTCTTGCTGCCAGGTCGCAAGACGTGACCACTCGCCAATGAGTGACTCGTGACTGATCTCGAGTACCGACATCGCAATAAGCTTGTTTACCGTGATCAGGCGTGCAGCCACGAAGTCATCGATCACCTCACGCAGTATAGCTGTCTGTTCAGCGTTCTCAAGTATAAACTCAGGAGCATCAGCCCGGCGGCGCATGGGTTCTTGTCCCTGCGCGCCGGGCTGAATCAGGCGCATGAACAGCATACGTGCCAGGTGACGATGTTCTTCAGAAGGAAGCACGGCGTAGGTGGACTCGGCATGCCTGGAGAGTGCGCCACGTACACCTCCGATCTCCTGATAGGCGTAGCGTGTCAGGCGGCGTTCTCGGCGATGCTCAAACAATTGGTCAAGAGCAAACTCGAGCAGGGGCAAAGCTCCGGCCTGACCGCGCATATCGAAGAGCAGGTCTCCAACCAGGTCCTCGTCAAATGTCAGGCGAACGTCAGGTAGGAGAGCGGGGCGTTCGATCACGTCGCGTAGATCTTCGATGCTTATGGGCAGAACGGCGCATTGCTGTTGCTGGACCAGACGACCTAACTCCGGATAGGCAAATGGCCGGTCGTAAAAGTCGGCGCGCAGGGTAAGGAGCACGAGAACAGGACCGCGAGGTTTCGTTGCTGCCGTGACCAAAACCTGAATAAAATGTACGCGTTCGCGCTCGGGTATGTCGGATGAGAAGAGTTCTTCAAACTGATCTATCGTCAAGACCACTCGTGTCTCTGGCCGGCTCATAAGGGTGAGGCCAAGCTGATGGAGGCCGAGACCTCCGTCCCTTCTGAGCACCTCGCGGATGGCCTGGGGATCTTTCCCAGGAAAATGTGCAGTCAGCAGATGTGCCAGTGATTCGAGAGGCTGTTTTCCAGGCACCATCGGGTCCAGGTAGACCCATGCATCGCTCCCTGGCATAGCACCACCCTGGATTTTAGGGAGCAGCCCTGCCATGACGACGCTCGATTTGCCTGATCCGCTTGGTCCAACGACTGCCAGGAAACGCGCATCGGGCTCTTCAGTCGGTGTGGGGCGAACCGTCTTCATCAGTAGAGCAAGGAGTTCCCGCACAACGGATTCCCGCCCAAAGAAATCTGCCCGGTCATTCTGCGTAAAGGCACGCAGCCCCTTGTAGGGATTGCGCGGCTCAAAATCGAGTGCAGGTAATGGTGCCTCGACAGTGGTCACTCCGCGATATTCACGCTCAAGAGCGATGATGATCTCGTCTCTAGCCTGTTGATATCGCTGTCCACGTGCGTCAATAATGGTTGCCTGTTCAGCCCCAACTGGAAGCAGATCGTGTAATGCATCGCCCTGTGCCCAGATACAGAGAATGCTGCGCCTGTAGAGGCCAGCGATGCGCACATGGTCTTTCACCGCTGCCGACGAGCCTGTTTGGGGAGTGAGGACAAGCAAGACAGTCTGTGCTGCGCGAATGGCCTGTCGCGTCTTCTCCTGCTGGGGCTCTGGCGTAGAGTCGTCCTGTACAGTGATATCGCGCATGGTCAGATCTGTCTTCAGGCGCGTGATGTCATCGGAGGGAGCATGAGAGAGGAAGACGCTCCTGAACCCGGTCTGGTGAGGAGCGTCCAGTGACTCGGTTGCGGCATTCGTCTGTATGTCGTAGCTCGTGTCCCGACAGGCACGTTCCAGCGCGCGTGCAAAGTTGATGATGCTGACGTAGCGCTCTTCTGCTTGTTTGGATAAAGCCTTCAGGATCACCACTTCGACGGCCTCGGGCAGAGAAGGGTCTTTGTCGCGCAGGCGAGGAGGAGGAACGTTCCCATGCTGGTAAGCCAGACCTGTCGAAGACCCTTCGAAGGGGCGAACGCCACAAAGCCATTCGTAGGCGAGAATCGCCAGCGCATATTGATCGCTGGCGAAGACCGCTTTGCCAAGAAACTGTTCCGGTGCCATATAAGAAAATGTGCCCGCCCACACTTGGGAAGTGAGAGTGTTCGGCTTTGGTGTCTGCACCGAAATCCCGAAATCGCTCAGCATCGCATGCTCCGGGCCCTGCAAGACGTTCTCGGGCTTGACATCACGGTGAATGATGCCTCGATTATGAGCATATTGTAGTGCGGCGGCAATTTGTTTCACATAGGTGACCGTTTTTTCAAGAGAAAGACAGGTCCCAGCGGGGTAGCGATGACGAAGTGTACCGCCTGGAGCATAATCCATAGCCAGAAAGGGGGTAGAGCGTTCAATGGCGAACTCGCGCACCCGGACAATATTGGGATGCGCTAACTGGGCAATGGTCTGTGCTTCAGAAAGGAAGAGTTGCTCATCCTTCTCATTGCGCAGGCCATGGAGAATTTTGATCGCGGCCGCGCTTCTCAGGTAGAGATGCTCTCCCAGGTAGACGTCCGCAAAGCTCCCTTTGCCCAGGAGACGGTGAAGTTGATAGTTCCCGATTCGTTGCCCTTCACGTTCTGGCATAGTGACAGTACTCCTTGGCTCTGTTTGCTTGCAAAGCAGTTGAGAATCTCCACCCCAGGTTGCCACAACTCAGGAATGAGCCAGGGCAGTGACAACCTGAGGTCATTGAGAAGATCGAGACAGTGACGGTGGCTCATAGAGCATTGGAACAATGCATTTCGGATGCCCACCGATGTTACCTACTCTAGCATAATTTCAAGAGTTTTCCTGTGAAAATGATCACACTGCAACGACTCATTCTCATGAAGAAATTTCTCGATTCGGAGTCATAGCATTTTTTCTGCAGGATCCCCGTTTAGAAGAGGGAAATTCAGGAATAAGCTGTGAGGCGGGCATATTGGCGGCTCGCAGTCCTGTAAAGACCAGCCATGAGCTTTCCCGCCATAAAAAACGCCTCTCTGCTCAGGCTCTCATGATCTAGATACGCAGGTGGGTTACAGGCGTGAGACAGGGCATTGCCGAGTCGCTCTGCCAACTTGCATGAGCGGCCACTATTCAGGGTGACAATCGAACCTATCCGGCTTCCGCCCTTGCAGCCTAACCTGCTAGCTGAATGGGTATTTCTTCGCATAACAGGAATCCCAGCCTCCCTAAACGACTTCGTAGATTCAGAGGTTCTTCCGATGTATTGAACGGCTCAAAAAGTGTACAGTGTCATCACCGGGTGAAGTGCCTGGGATGCGAGAAACCGAAAAGGGAGAACTCACGTTGCCAGGATGTCTTCTCTTGCGCTTTTCAGAAAATGGGCTGTGTGAAGGACTGCGCGAGTACTGACATGTCGAAATGGGGAGTCGCATACTTGCGCCAGCAGAATGGGGAAAATGAAGGTTTGGCAAATTTTTTATGGAAGAAAAGGTTATGCAACACGACTCACAAGCACAATTTGCTCCTCTGGATAGACAGGCTTTTCAGTCGTTTTATCAAGAGAACCTTGGCCCAATCTATCGTTACATGTATAGCAAGGTGGGAAACCGTGAAGAGGCCGAGGACCTGACGTCACACGTTTTTATTAAAGCCGTTCGTAGCCTCAATTATGTATATAACCCACAAAGTACACGCAGTTGGCTGTTTCAAGTCGCGCGTACCACGGTCGCTGACTATTGGCGAGCCTACTATCGTACAGCGACAAGCTCGTTGGATGCGCTGTTAGACGCTGGTTGGGAAGGTCCAATTGAAAATGAAGATAAGCTTTTCGAGTTTAGCAATTCAGCCAATCACGTTCAATATATTCTTCAGGCGCTTCCTGAGCGTGATCGAGAAGTTCTGACCTGCCGTTTTCTCCTCAGTCTCTCAGTACACAAAACTGCTGTACGGATGGGATTGACAGAGGAAAACGTCAAAATATTGCAGTTTCGTGCTCTCAAGCGTGCTGCTGATCTTGAATATAGTATTGGCCATAAATGATTTTCTATCCAATAGAGATGTAAAGGAGCTTATTATGGAACTCATCATTGCCTTGACAATAAGCATTGTATTCGAAATAGCAGCCTTACGTTGGGGCTTCAAAAGTGGAGATGACTGGAACAGTCCCGAATGGGAGAGACGCCGGAATTGGCGGGGATTTCATTGATAGCGCAAGGCTTCGGACTGGGTGCCGGATTGATTATTGCTACCGGCACTCAGAATGCCTTCGTCCTTCACCAGGGGCTAAAACGACGGCATCTCATCCAGGTATCGGGAAAGGATTAACATCGTTGTTTCGCTCCTGATCTGCCGGGGTTTGGGCGTTCTCCTGCCTGCCTCGGCAGATTTCATCTGCTCTCTGGAGAACATGGCTCGTTTTCTAGACGAATTCATAGAAGATTATGGATGGAGAGATCGCCGCGTTAAGCGTTCCCCACGTCTCGTATGCCAGCGTCACAGGACCCAACTGATTACCCAGTTGCAACTGCAGCGCATTGAAGGTATAGGTATACACCTGTTTCGCCACAGGGCACAGTGTATTCATCTCTACAATCCAGGAAGTGATTCTGACTGGAGTAAGCGCTGAAAAAAGCGGTTCATGCTCTCCTTTGGGAGCCGACGACCAAGACGAGCGACCAGGATGTTGGCGGGGTCCATGCGAATATTTGGCTCGGAGGTGAGGTATTCGCTAAAACCATGAGCCGCAAAAAGACGAGCGATCATCTCTCGATACTGAAAGCGCGACATGCCCAGCCCTTTCTCATCCCAATGCCAGGAGAGACCTGACCCTAGTATCAGGTACTCTTCAAGATGCTCAAACTCCAGCGCAAAAGAAAGCAGGTGATGCGCAATGCCCATGTTGCGCCAACCTGCACTCACCTCAACCGCGATCTCGTAGGCATTCCCGATACCGTGCCACCAATGATCCAATGGAGCAAGGGTGACTTGACCAACAATCTTGCCTGTAGTGGTGTAGGCCAGCGTAAGCCTGGTTTCTGGTTGCCCGGCAAGGGAGAGCAACAGCTGATGTTCGCGTTCGGGAAGAAGGGCGAAGGCACGCAGACCTTCGTCCACTTTTAGACCTTCTACAAATGCAGGTGAGCAGCAGCCACGCAGGAACACTTGCCCCGCAGGTGTTTTATATGTTTTTATAGGGGAATTATGAACGTTTCCCGAAATCTCGTCAGTTGGCGAATGTCTTTTTTCTTTTTGCATAACTGATGTCTTCTTTTCTTTAACGGCTATCTACTTCATCGAACTGTTTCAGCCTGGCACCGAGCTTTAGTAGCAACAGGCCAAGCTTCCCGGCAAGATGCCTACTTATGCTCCGGCGATGTCTGGGCAGTTGTGCCAGCAGTTGTTGCTTTTCCGCCTCACGCAGAAGATCAGGGTAATGTCCTTGAAGAATCTTTTCATCGAGGTGTAATTTAGTATTCATCGTAATTTCTCCTCTGTAAACGTTTGCTTCAGTGGCGGCAAATTTTTACGCGTATCTGACAGGATAGCGGCCTGCCATTCTCTTTCTCCCGACTGTGCCATTGTACCCAGGGCTCAGCCGTCGCGCCTTTCAGCGCGAGACTGGAGCCTGGGATACAATGGCTGACTTCTTCCTGACTATACCGTTGTGGGGACGCAAGGGGCAGATGCCGCCACGGCAGTATCTGTTTCTGGTTGGTGCATCGGTTGTTCCCGCGGCGGTAATGGGGGCAGATTGAAGGGCACAAACACTTCTGCCCGCCGCGATGTTCTCTCCTCCTCGGCGGCATCGCATACTCTTATGATGCCCAGAACGGCCAATGCTGCTACTAAGCTCGATATGTCTTCCATGTTATTCATTCCTTTTTCATTTCTTTTCATTTTTTCATAAACCGTTATAGCTTTGGCTAGAACTATTGAATGAGAGAAGTGTAACCGAAATGGGATGCTCAAAACATCGGAAGAATTTCGCAGTTGGGGAGGAATTTCAGGCTTTTTGGGGGTCAACTGCTATGCGAAGAACTACCTATAGCGTGCTCAGGCCAGTCCGTGACGTATGGCAAAGGCGGCGGCGGCGGCGCGGTTCTCGCTGCTGGTTTTGTTAAAAATGTGCGTGAGGTGATGAGCAACCGTCTTTTCGCTAATCTTTAACTTGCGAGCGATCTCACTACTTGTCAGTCCTCCGGCCACCAGGCGCAACACTGCTACTTCCCGCCCGGTCAGCCCGGCAGGATACGTTGACGGTGAAATGGTGGCAGGGGCAGTTAGAGGCGCAACTATCACATTAGCCTGCGAGGCGATAGCCTGCTCGGGTGTCATGGCGCGTCCTGCTTCCCACACGGCTGCAAAGTCTCTCTCACCCAGGCCCGTTCGTGCAGTGGCAAGTGAGCGCTCGTAGTCTGCGCGCTCCATGAGAGGGATGGGTACCCCAATGGTTTCACGCAGAGCGTCCGCTGCTCCCCAGAGGTGCACGGCCCAGGGAAGTTGGCCCTCCTCGGCAGCTATATCTGCCCGCCCTTCCAGACAGGTGGCGATCAACCACCTGTGGTTCAATGCTCTGGCAATCTCCCGGCTCTCGTCGTAGAGAACACGTGCTGCCATCCTCTCCTCTTGAGCGAGAACAATGCGTGCCAGGATTGCCAGCGACTCGGCCAGTCCCCGGCGTTGTCCTATCTCCCTATACAGCTGAATACTCTTTTCGATCTGCATACGGGCGCTAGAACTATCGCCTCGTCTGAAAGCGAGCTGAGCAGAGAGGGAGTAGACATTCGCGATGCCTTCTCTCTCGCCCAATTCATCGTTGAGTGCCAGACCCTCATCGAGCAGGGAACGCAGTGCTGCCTGATCGCCTTGCGCAACAAACAGGAGGTGTGCCAGGCGCAAGAGCGAAGCGGCGATGCCGCGTTTGTTGCGCAGCGTTCTGTGTATTTCCAGGCTTTCCTCGTAGTGAGCACACGCGCTGGCATACTTCTCTTCCTGGGTATCCAGCACGCCTAATGTGGAGAGCGACCAGGCAATACGCTCTTTATCACCCATCGCGCGAAAGAGGGCCAGGGCTTCTTCCGTAAGAGAGCGTGCTGCTATGTTATCACCCTTCATCATGGGAACGACGCTCAAAAGGAAGAGCGAGAGGGCGATGCCCTGCTGGTCTCCCAGTTCTCGGAACAAGAGCAGGCTTTCGCGGCAGTAGGCTTCGGTTCGATCATAATCATTCTGGATGGAAGCCAGAGTTCCAGCGGCAATCAGAGCGTTGGCCCGTGCCTGCGCGGATACCAGAATGCCCTCGCTCGCCGAGAGTGTTTTTTCAATAAAGGTCTGTCCTTCGATCAGGTGTCCATGCATTTGCCAGAACCGTCGCAATGCCCCTGCCAGGCGCAGAGCTATCTCCATGCGACGCTGTGTTTCGTGTGTGTCCTCATCCTGCTGTAACAACCAATCCAATGCTGCTCGCAGGTTATCATGCTCCTGCTCCAGCCGCTCTAACCATACCGCCTGTTGAGGACCGACTAACTCCTGTTCCGATTCCTCGGCCAGTGTCATGTAGTAGACAGCGTGACTATGGCGGATGAAGCGTTCTTCCCCATTGGCGTCGAGCATTTCCAGTGCATATTCGCGGATCGTTTCTAACATAACGATACGCGGTTCGTCTCCTTGCTCGATTTGTCGCAGCAGGCTCTTGTCGATCAGGGAGGATACTCCATCCAATACCAGCATGGTTCGATCGGGATAGCTGCTATACAGTGCTTCAATCGCCTCTAATGAACAACTGCCGACGAAAACGGAGATACGGCGGAAGAGTTGTTGTTCAATGGCATTGAGCAGGTGGTAGCTCCATGCGATGGTATTGCGCAGGGTCTGGTGACGCTCAGGCGCGTTCTGCCTGCCACCGGTTAAGACATTCAATGGGTGGATCAGACGTTGGAGGAGCGCCTGTGGTGGAAGCAGTTTGATACGAGCTGCTGCCAGCTCAATCGCCAGTGGCAAACCATCCAGGCGGCGGCAGATCAGAGCGATGGTTTGTACATTGGCGGTTGTGACATCGAAGTCGGGCTTAATAGCCATCGCTCTTTGCAGGAAGAGTGCAATAGCTGCGTATTGGGTAAGTTCATGAACGGGCAATGGCGATGTGCCATCAGGTAGCGCGAGGGGTGCAAGTGGGAATTCATGTTCGCCTGAAAGATGGAGGGCCTCGCGGCTGGTAACGAGGATTTTCACACGTGGGCAGGCGACAAGCAGTTCAGCGATATCCGGGGCGGCGCGAACTACCTGCTCAAAGTTATCAAGCAACAGCAGACTTTGCTTTTCCCGCAGAAACGTTTTCAGATATTCCATATGTTCTGCAGGTGTCTGTTGTCTTTCAGCATATCTATGCTGCATGCCGAGCGTATGAGCAATAGCTGGAATAACCAGCGTAGCGTCATTGATTGAGGCCAGGGATACAAAATACACACCTTCGTGGAAGGAGTGCAGTAATTCGGCACCAACCTCAAGGCTCAATCGCGTTTTCCCGATGCCGCCTGTGCCTGTGAGAGTAACAAGGCGCGCGTCCGGGCGTTGGAGGAGGCTACATATGGCCATCACCTCCCGCTCTCTCCCGATTAAGGAGGTAAGCTGGGCGGGTAGATTGCTGAAATGGGCAGGGGCGTTCTTCAGTGCAAGCGTGTGGTATTCCGGAGACGCTGCAATGCTCGCTTCCTCCAGTGCCTGGGCAAAGTCCCGGATATGATCAAAACGGTGTTGGGGGTTCTTCGCCAACGCTTTGAGGATGACCTGCTCGACGTCGGGTGAGATGGTCGTGACCCTTTCGCGCAATGAAGGAGGAAGGACAAGCGAATGTTTGATAGCGATCTCAGGCAATGTGCCGTGAAATGGGCGTTCTCCGCACAGCCATTCATAGGTCATGATGGCCAGCGCGTATTGATCGCTGGCTGGAAGAGCACGAGCCTGAAGTTGCTCCGGTGCCATATAGGGAACCGTCCCGGCTGTGTCTTGCTGCGGACCAGAGCGCAGCGTCGAGTACATCATGGCGATACCGAAATCGCTTAACAACACTTCATTGTTGCGGCCCAGCAAGATATTCTCTGGTTTGATGTCGCGGTGTATGAGCTTTTCATCATGCGCGAATTGTAAGGCATCAGCGATGTGTCGCACATAGGGCAGAATCGTTGCGAGCGCGAGACGTGTTCCCTGTTGGTGACGCTGGCGCAAGTTACCATTGGGCGCGTATTCCATAACAAGGAAAGGAGTGCCATCCTCTACGCCAAAATCCAATATCTGTACAATATGCGGATGCCGCAAGTGCGCCATGACACGTGCTTCGTGAATGAAGTTTGCCAGGTCATTCTCGGTGATCTGTCCATGCAGCACTTTAATGGCAGCCTGGGTGTTCAAATGGACATGCTGCCCCCTGTACACATCGGCAAAATTCCCTCGCCCTAAAAGCTGTGCGAGGCGATAGTTGCCGAATTGCTGCCCATAGTACTCTCCATTATTGGACATGGTTGTACCTCCTCACAGGGGCGCTATTTTGTGTGTGTATTTTTTAATGCTGGTCAGTCACCCCATTATAATTGAAACTAGAGAACACATCAATATATGCGTACAAGGGGGATCGTGTCCTTCCCTAAGGGTCGAAGTTTTGTAGCGCCTGCAAAGCGGTTCTGCAAAAGCGACTCTGAGCAAACGATACGCGCCCAAACGATTCAACGTGGAGGAATTGATACATGGATATCAAAAGAAGTGGCTCACAGCCTTCTGGCAAAGGACCGACTGAGTATTTTACCGGTGCTATACGCATTGACCCCCTCTTCGAGGCCCCTGAACCGGCCCGCGTGGTCGGTGCCAGTGTCACGTTTGAGCCCGGAGCGCGGACTGCATGGCACACCCATCCGCTGGGCCAGACTCTGATCGTGACGGCTGGCTGTGGCCGGGTCCAACGCCTGGGTGGTCCGATCGAGGACATCCGACCAGGAGATGTGATCTGGTTCGCGCCGGGGGAGAAACATTGGCATGGTGCCGCACCAAACACAGCGATGACCCATATTGCTATTCAGGAAAAGCTCTCAGGCTCGACCGTCGACTGGATGGAAAAGGTCAGCGACGAACAATATCAGGTGTGATAGCAGAGGAAGATCATTCTAAACTTTCATGTAGAAACAGGAGACAAGACCCATGAAGAAGCGCACACTTGGAAACAGTAACTTAGAACACGACGTTCGACCATTCCGACTTCCGCAACATCGTCCCTCGCTTTACGCCTGAAGCTCGCAAAGCGAATCAAGCCCTGGTCGATCTGCTTGGCGAGATTGGGAAACGCAAGCAGGCGACTCCCGCGCAAATCGCGCTCGCCTGGCTGCTGGCCCAGAAGCCGTGGATCGTGCCGATTCCGGGTACCACAATACCGATCTTAGGGGTTCAGTCCAGTGCCCTCCTGGGGTTCAAAGATCGTCCAAGCAAACTCTGCGAGACGAATAATGCTGAAGCCAAGCTCACGCATGCGTCGAAAATCATCTTCCCACAGGCTGGGGGGCCACTGCTCCGGGTAGTAGCATGCCCCGAGCTGAAAACGAGATGCCTGTAATCGTTGTGTCATAACACTCTCCTTGTTCAATGATATGGCTTATCATAAAAGAGCGCTACCCAGGGTGGCACATTCGGTGGCGATGCCGTTTTCCGTCACAATGATGGGTAAGCCTGTTGCCGCACTGGCATAGCGGATCGTCGCTTCAAGCGCCTCCGGCCAAAACTCATATTCTGTGCGGCAGCAAAGTCAGAGCAGAATTTCTCTCCACACGGACCAGTTACTTCTCCTCGGCATGGTGGACGCGCAAGGTGCCAGTGAGACGGATGTCCCGCGAGGAGGCTCCCACGTACACTGTATAATCGCCGCTGGCTATCTGCCAGCCGTTTGTAGTGACATTCCAATAGGACAGTGGACGCGACGTGGCGTTCGGATCCAGCGACACACTCACCTGCCTGGTCTCACCCTGCTCCATTTCGACCTTCGCCCAGCCCACCAACCGCTTAG
>Ga0209839_10000024_pt1 | contig 57094 bp, 38 predicted proteins | sample OrgsoiDNA2013050_FD_185800 | JGI IMG/M metagenome (GOLD analysis project Ga0209839, IMG submission 185800) | Permafrost soil microbial communities from the Arctic, to analyse light accelerated degradation of dissolved organic matter (DOM) -... | ecosystem: Environmental > Terrestrial > Soil >... | reverse complement strand
TAGACGCGGCCGGTGTCCGTGCGGCCTGGTCGTGCGAGCCGCCGACCAGGCGGCGCTGCGGCAGCTGCTCACGCAGCACTCCGTGCCGTTCACTGCCGCTGCCGCCGCCGGCGGCGCGCTGCGTGTCGAGACCAGCACCGGCGCCGGCGCTGCGCAGATCGCCGAGCTCGCCCTGTCGGCCGGGCTGTCCCTGCTCGAGCTCCGGCCAGCGGATCACTCCGGCCTGGAAGACCTGTTTCTCGCGCTGACCAGCCCCGCCACGGACATCGGCGCCGGGGCTCATACCCAGGAGACGACCCGATGACCACGATTATGCACGCCGAGCCGATGGGCAAGGCCCAGTTTCTCCCCATACCGTTTACCCGGCTGCTGCGGGCTGAGTGGCAGAAGACCACCGGCACCAGGGCCGCCCGCTGGCTGCTGGCCGCCGGCGCCGTCAGCACCATCGGCGCTCTGCTGATCCCGCTGCTCTTCCCCCACGACGTGACCCAGTCTCGCGCCTCCTACCTCGCCTGGGCCGGGCTCGGCCTGACCCGGCTGCTGCCGGTGGTGCTCATGCTCGCGATGACCGCCGAATGGAGCCAGCGGACCGCGATGACGACGTTCACCCAGGAACCTCACCGGGGCCGGGTGCTGACCGCCAAGGTCCTCACCGGGCTGGGCATCAGCCTGGCCGGCGCGAGCTTCGCGTTCCTGGCCGCCCAGTTGGTAGTGCTGGCCGCCCGCGCCGCGGGCCGCGACATCGCCGTCGGCTGGAACTGGCCGCAGCTGGCCGGCTTCGCCGTGTTCGTCCTGCTCACCAGCTCCATCGGCATCGCGTTCGGTGCCCTACTGCACAACACCGCGGTCGCCATCGTCACCTACTTCGCACTGGGCGGCGCCCTGAGCCTGCTCATGCTCCCGGCACTGGAAACGGCCGGACGCTGGGTCAACACCGGCCAGACCTACGGATGGGTCCTCTACGGGCAGTGGGCCGGCCACGGCCGCCAGATCGTGACATCGACGCTGCTATGGGTCGTCCTGCCGCTGATACTCGGCCTGGCACGGACGCTACACCGAGAGGTCCGCTGAGGAACATGGCGCTGTCCCTGGACGTGTCAAAGCAGCCTCATCCGCCGTCCCCCGCGCTCGAGGTTTGCGCTAGCTGCCACTTATCCATCCGGCAGCGGAACCGCGACGTGCGCGGACACGTCTGATCTGCAGCCACCCAGATGAAGGAGCAGAAGATGACAGTGCGAGCCATTATTGCGTCGGCCGGGCTGCTTGTCCTGGCCGGATGCGGCGCTGCCGCTGGAGCGACACCTGCCGGCAGGTCACCCGGGGACGCTAGTCGGGTGCCTTACTCCTTGTATACGCATTGCGGTATCGGCTATGCGCGCATTAACGGCCATTGGTATAAGGCCAGCCGGCCGTTGTCAGACGGCTCCGGCAACCCGCCCAGCGGATGGGATAACCCATACCAGCAGGGCACCATCCAGGTCATCTCCCGCGTCGCGGCAAGGTTCAGGGACACCGCAGGTCATCGCGTCCGGTTCGTCCTGCAGCCAGGCGTCACCAGGCCACCGCGGATCTGCTCGTGACCCCGCCCGCACACAGATCCCGACCTGAGACGCTCCGGCACGCTGCGGAACGCGGTCAGCCTTGCTCGACGATCTCGAGTCCGTTGCCGTCCTGGTCGCGGAAGGCGAACATCGGGGGCGCGCCCGCCCAGCGCAGGATCTCATCGGCATCGACGCCGCGGGCCTCCAGCCTCGCGTGGTCGGCGTCAGCGTCGGCGGTGCCGAGGCGGATGCCGGTCTCGACGCCTGCGGGGATCCCCTCGCGGGCGGGAACCAGGGCGATCGTGGTCGTCGCGCCCGGTGGCGCCACCTCGACCCAGCGGTTGCCGTTGCCGTAGGGGACGTCCAGGCGCTTCTCGAAGCCGAGCCGGCCGACGTAGAACTCGAGGGCCGCCTCCTGGTCGCTGACCGGGACGCCCACCGTCCTTACCTGGGTGATACCGGTCCGGGTTTCCGTCGGTGACATGTCGCTCTCCTGTTCGTCTGATGTCGGGCTCGGGGGGCTGACCGGGAGGGTCCTGAGTGCTGCGTTCACCCCTGCGACGATAGGTGACTAATTAGTCACATGTCAACCTCGATGCGCGAGAAGGGCCACGGCTTCGGCCTTGACGCTCCGCGACCAGGGCGAGGCCTACGCCGAGCGCCTCCGGGCGGCTGGCGTACCGACGAAGCTGCGCCGGGAAGAGGGATCCTGCCGGGCCGCTACGTGTGGGCCGGCGCCATCCGGGCAGGGGCCAAGTCGAGCCGCTGCCGGAAGGCTGTCGCGCGGCGAAAGGGCGGAGATCGTGACGATCGCGACCATCAACCCCGCTACCGGGGAGACCGTGAAGACCTATGACGAGATCAGCGAGGCGGACGTCGAGCGCTGCCTGGCCGTCGCCGCGACCGCGCACGCCAGCTACCGCCTGACCAGTTTTGACGCCCGCGCTGGGTGGATGCGCCGGGCGGCCGGGATCCTCGACGACGAGCGGGACCAGATCGCGGCGATGATGACGACCGAGATGGGCAAGACGCTGTCCGCCGCCCGGCAGGAGGTCGCCAAGTGCGCCGCCGCCTGCCGGTATTACGCCGACCACGCCGCCGGCTTCCTGGCCGACGAGCCCGCCGACGCCGACGCCGTCGGGGCCGAGCGCGCCTACGTCAGCTACCATCCGCTCGGGCCTGTCCTGGCGATCATGCCCTGGAACTTCCCGCTCTGGCAGGCCATGCGCTTCGCCGCCCCCGCCCTGATGGCCGGCAACGTCGGGCTGCTCAAGCATGCCTCGAACGTGCCGCAGACGGCGCTGTTCCTGCAGGACCTGTTCGCCAGGGCCGGTTTTCCGGACGGGACATTTCAGACCCTGCTCGTCGGCTCCGCGCGGATCGAGGCGATCCTGCGCGACGACCGGGTGATGGCGGCCACGCTGACCGGGTCGGGGCCTGCCGGGCAGTCGGTGGCGGCCATCGCCGGCAGCGAGATCAAGAAGGTCGTGCTCGAACTGGGCGGAAGTGACCCGTTCGTAGTCATGCCCTCGGCCGACCTGCGGGCCGCGGCCCGGGTGGCCGCCGTCGCGCGCTGCCTCAACAACGGCCAGTCCTGCATCGCGGCCAAGCGCTTCATCGTGCACGAGGCGGTCTATGACGAGTTCGAGCGCCTGTTCGTTGAGCAGATGTCGAGCAAGACCGTCGGGGATCCGATGCTGGACAGCACCGACGTTGGCCCGCTGGCCTCCGAGCAGCAGCGCGACGACGTGGAAAAGCTCGTCGCCGACGCCGTGGCCGAGGGAGCGAGGGCACTGTGCGGGGGCGCCGCACCCGATAGTCCCGGCTTCTACTACCCGCCGACCGTGCTGGTCGACATCACCCCGGCCATGCGCGTGCACGGTGAGGAGGTCTTCGGCCCGGTGGCCACCCTCTACCGGGTCGCGGACCTCGACGGCGCGATAGAGCTCGCCAACGGCACAGAGTTCGGGCTCGGCGCGAACGCGTGGACCAACGATGAAGAGGAACGGGACCGGCTCATCCGGAATCTCGCGGCGGGGATGGTCTTCATTAACGGGAACGTGACCTCTTATCCGCAGCTCCCATTCGGCGGCGTCAAGAAGTCCGGCCATGGCCGGGAGCTATCCGTCCAGGGCATCCGCGAGTTCTGCAACATCAAGGCCGTCTGGATCGGCGCTCCCGGCAGCGGCTGACCTCGGCGGGGCCCTGAGTGACGCCGGCCGCGGTCAGGGCCGGGGCTGGCGGATCACAGGCGGCGGATGGTGGCCAGCCAGGCTTGCGCGGTCGTGGTGCCCGGCCAGGGGTTGAGTTCGAAGGTGTCCGCCGCGATGTCGGTGACGATCCAGCCGTGGCCGAAGGCCGCGGTGAGCTCGTCCTGGCGGACCCGCCGGGGGCCGAAGTCGCCGGGCTGCCGGTCGCTGAAGCACATCAGGTAGCAGGTGCCGGCGGCCTCCAGCACCGACGCCAGGCTAGTGACGTACCGGGCGCGCCCCTCGTCGTCGAAGACGTGGAACAGTCCGCTGTCGATGACAGTGCCGAAGGTCATGCCCAGCTCCCCGAAGTCCAGCGCGTCGGCGACCTCGAACCGGACCGCCAGGCCGCGTGCGGCGGCTTTCTCGCGCGCTCGCGCGATGGCCCGCGGCGAAACGTCAGCACCCACAGCCTCGGCGCCGCAGGCTGCGGCCAGCAGCGCGTGCTCCCCGGTGCCGCAGCCTGCGTCGAGCACCCGCCCGGACAGCAGACCGCTATCGGCCAGGCGAGCGAAGGCCGGCTGCGGCCGACCGATATCCCACGGCGCCGACGCGCCCGGGGCGTACGCCGCGTCCCAGCCCGGCTCCGTCATCTGGCCATGACCCGCGCGGCCGCGGCCAGGTCACCACGGCATCGAGTCGTCTGCGATATCCCCATGACTCACATCATCGCGGAACGGCCGGCCCGGTCGCAGCTCGCCGCCGGGAATGGCGGGACTAGGGCGAGGGATTCACCACGAGCGCGCTGCCGCCGCCGAGGCGGACCGGCTCGGCGACGGCCTCGAATCGCCCGTGACCGAGGATCTGGAGCGCCGTCGCGTCGCCCGGATAATGACCAAGAGGGAGTATCGGCCCTGTCGCCACGGTGAACTGCTCGCCGAACTCGCGAGTCAGCTGCCGTCGCAGCGCGCTGTTGTAGAAGGCGGGCTCGGCCAGCGAGGTTGCCGAATTGGTCTGGCTCACCCGCGAGGCCGCCAGTGCAGCGGGCAGCGACATGCCGAAGTCCACGTGGTTCAGGATGATCTGCAGGATCGTCGTGATGATGGTCGAGCCGCCGGCCGCGCCGACGCTGAAGACCGGTTTCCCGTCGCGGAACGCGATGACCGGGCCCATGCTGGACCGGGGCTGCTTCCGGCCGGCCGGCAGGTTGGGATCGTAGGCCGCCGGGGCGGGCGGCGCGAAGTCGAAGTCGGTCATCTCATTGTTGAGCAGGAACCCGTAGCCGGGCACGGTCATGCCGCTGCCACCGAAGAAGTTAATGGTGTTGGTGTAGGCCACGATGTTGCCCCACTTGTCCGCCGTGACGATGTTGTTGGTATGACGCCCCTCTGCGGAGGCCGCCTGGGCTGAGGGGCCGTTTTGCTGGCTCTGGCAGCTCCCGTAGGGCGGGAAGGGGTGGCCAGGGGCCACCGGGGAGACGAGGGCCGTGCGGTGCACCAGGCAGCGCCTGGTCGCGGCGAATGCCGGGCTGAGGAGCCCGCTGAGCGGCACTCCGACATACCGGGGATCGCCGACATAGGCGTTACGGTCGGCGTAGGCCAGCCGGGATGCCTCCAGGTAGTGGAACAGCGCCGTCGCCCTCGGCTCGGCCGTTAGGTTCCATCCGTTCAGGATGTTCAGCACCTCGCCGACGGTGGACCCGCTGCTGGACGGCGGAGGCATGCTGTAGATGTCTAGCCCTCGGTAATGGACGTGCGTCGGCGCCTGGACCCTGGCGGTGTAGGCGCGCAGGTCACTCATGGCCATGATCCCCGGCAGGGTGACGAGAGTGCTCCCCGGCGTCACGGCCGGGTGATCATCGGCTTGGACGATGGCCCGGCCCAGGGGCCCTTCGTAGAGGTAAGACGGGCCGTAGCGGGCTAGCAGCCGGTAAGTCCGTGCGAGGTCAGGATTGCGGAGCCGGTAGCCGACCGGCAGCGGGTTGCCCGCCGGGGTGAGGAGCAGGGCGCGGCTGGCCGGGTAGGCCTGCAGTTCGGGAAGCTCGGACTCGGTAAGCTGCCTGAAGTTCGCGTTAACGGGAAACCCGCGGTTCGCGACCTTGATCGCGGGCTGGAGGTCTGCGGCCAGGCTCTTGCGGCCATCCAGGCGGAGCGCCTCCGCCCAGGTGGACACCATGGACGGAACCCCGGTCGCCAGCGGCTGATCCGAGGCGTAGTCGTAGCCGAGCGGCTGGCCTGTCTTCGGGTCAGTGAACATCGTCGCCGTGCAGGCCCTCGGACAGGTTTCGCGGCCGTCGATGGTCACGACCTGGTGGGTCTTGGCCAGGTAGATCACCATGAAGCCGCCGCCGCCGGGCCCCGCGACGAATGGGATGGTGACACCCAGCGTGCTCGCCGTCGCAACGGCGGCATCGATAGCGTTGCCGCCGTGCTTCAGCACCGCAATGCCCGCCTTGCTGGCAGTCACGTCCATGGAGGCGACGGCTCCTCCGGTGCCGACCGCGACCGGCTCCTTCCCGACGACGGCTGGAGCCCGGCCCGGGGCGGCGCTGGCCAGCGACGGAATAGCCAGCGACGGAATAGCCAGCGACGGAATAGCCAGCAGCGCGGCGGCGAGCGCTGACACCACAGAAACCGCTACTAAGCGACGCATGAGCCCCTCAGAATCAGTCGGCACAGCCGAGATGACGTTGTTCGTACTGCTCTGTACGGACGAGGTTAAACCCGCCGTAAGCATCCAATCTCGGGCCTTCCGCCTGACTCCACGCGGCAGACATAAGCCGAAGCCCTCTCCCCCGGCACATACAGTCAGCGGCAGCAGCAGCGGCCCGCTCCCCCGGCCTCGCCGACGGCATGCGCCGATCCCGGCGACCCTCCGAGCGGTGCGGAGGGCACGTTCTGGTAAGACGGATGAAATTTCGGCAGAGGTCGGTGTGCAGAGGGTGGGTGTGCAGAGGGTGGGTGTGCAGAGGGTGGTGTCATGAGGTTGCGATCGGGCGTGGCGATTGACCTCGGTACGGTCAACACGCTCGTGAGCGTCGCCGGCCGCGGGCTCGTTGTCGAGGAGCCATCTGCGGTGGCGGTTGACCGGGCCACCGGCAGGGTGGCCGCCGTCGGGCATGCCGCAGACGTGCTGGCCGGGAAGGAACTGCTTGACATCGAGGTCATCCATCCCCTGCGTGACGGCGTGGTTGCCGACCTGGAGGCGGCGGCGACCATGCTGCAGGCCTTCTTGCGCCGGGCCCGCTTGCATCGCCGCTTGCTGCGGCCCTTGGCCGTGGTCTGCGTGCCGGGCGGGGCCACCGAGGTGGAACGACGGTCCCTAGCAGCCGCAGTCGCGGCCATGCGGCCCCGCTGCGCCGTGTGGCTGATTGACGAGGCGGTCGCCGCAGCCGCCGGCGCGGGGTTCGACCTGGCCGCCGGGTCCGGTGCCTTCATCGTGGACATCGGGGGCGGGACGACCGAGGTGGCCGTGCTCGCGGGCGGCCATGTGGTCCGCGCGCGGTCGCTGCGCCTGGGCGGCAACGCCATGGACGAGGCGATTGCTCGCGCGGTCAAGGCCGAGCTCGGCCTGATCCTCGGCCGCGACTCCGCCAGGAGGCTCAAGATGACTCTCGGGCTCGGCGAAGACGTGGCCGGGACAGGCGAGGTGGCCGGGGTCGACGCTGCGAGTCGCACGCCCCGGGTAGAGCAGGTTCCCGCGTGGCTGGTAGCAGCCGCGCTTGAGCAGCCTGTCGCGACAATCATCGACTCGGTGCGGGAGCTGCTGTCGGATATTCCGCCCAACCTCGCGGAAGACATGGTCCGGGGAAAGATCAGGCTCGCCGGAGGCGGCGCCCTGCTCCCCGGTCTTGCCAGCCGGATCGAGACGGCGGCCGGCATCCCCGCCCTCGTCGTGGATGACCCGCTGCGTTGTGTCATCCGGGGAGCAGCCGAGATCCTCGAGCACGGCGACAGGCTCGCGGGCACTCACTCGGCCTGACGCCCGGCGGACGTCGGCTGAGACGTCACGCGCCAGCCGGTCAGCGCCGCCTAGCAGGGTGCCGCGGGATGCCGACCGGCTGTCCGCCCGCAGCCCGGGCCGGGCCAGGCCGGGGCAGGCATGCGGCATGCTTTCAGCTAAATGGTGTGCGCCCCGTCGCGGCCCCGCCCAGTTATCGGCCGCCAGACTGTGTAAACATTCTGACGCCGCCACACGCTCTCTGGGTGTTCTTAGAATCCCCCGGAAGGCAGGCACGGGAAATGGAGTACTGGGCATACGTTCTCGGAACATCCATTCTCATCATTCTCAGGGCCGCGGCAGCTATAGCCATTGATTTTGCTCACCGAAGGACAGAGGCCGGTCAGATGAGACAAGCTAGCGTGACCGGGGAGGGTGCTGACGAGAACGACATCTCCGCCGGCAGGGTACTTGTCGGCGAGGTAGACAACCCGCCGGAGCCGGAAAATGAGTAAACAGGACGAGGAATTGACGGCATTCTATAAGACTTGTGCGAGGGAAGTATTCGTTAGAATATGGGCCGAGTACGGTGCGCGCCCGGAGATGCGGGACGAGATAGAAGATGTCGTACAGGACGCATTCCTCGACATTTGGAAAAGGTGGGGGCACTTGTCGAAAATGTCCCAAAGCGACTTGCGGAAATATGTAATCAGAGCAGCGCTCAATGACATGCACGACAGGTACCGCAAGCTGGCCCTGTCGCGGCGCACGATGGCGGGCCTCCGTGCAGGCCACACTGGCGCGATCTTCCACGTGGAGGAGGCTGCCGAGGCCAGCGAGGCGGTCCGGGCGATGCGCGAGCTTCCCGAGCGGCAGCGCGCTGTCGCTATAAGAAACTTGGTGGAGGGAATACCGCAGGCACAGATCGGGCCGATGCTCGGGATCGAGCCAGGAACCGTGCGCGCGCACCTGCACCGGGCTAAGCAAGCACTACGGCGCAGGCTGGGCGACCAGGACCGCGGTCCCGGCGGATTGGCAGGGCCCGATGCCCGGTAAATCGCTCAGCGTCATCGGTGAACTGCGGCAGGGAGGCGACTCGCGCGATGATGACGGCACAGCGGACGAGATCGCAAGATCTGTACTTTTCACGGCCTTTAACGAAATAGACCGCGCAACGACTTTTGATGCCCAGGCCGGCCTTGCGGACCTCCGGCGGAGGATGGGCCGCAAGGCTGCGCCAGCACGGACCGGACGGCACAAGCGCAGTCACAGTTCCCGTCACCGGGTGGCGCGCATTGCCGTTATCGGCGGTACGGCGGCATCCCTCGTCATCGCCGTGGCGATCGTGGTCGCGCATATCCCGAATAACATCTCTGCGGCCTCTGCCGGGCCGCCCGCCCACGAGTATGCCGAAGCAGTCAAAAAGCGCACCCTGGTCATAAAAGCCGCGGCCGGAGCGCCCATATTTAAGGAGAAAAATGGCAAGTTCACTAGGGCTCGGGGACACCGCATTCCCGAGGGGTCGACGATCGAGGTCACTTGCCTGACGCCAGCACGGCCGGACCAGCCCTTCACGGCCGGGTTCTACAAGGTGAAGACCGATCCGTGGAGCGGGATGTGGGTAGCCGCGGGCGCCATGACGTGGATCAGCCCGGCGGGAGAGCCCTTCCTCAGGCAGTGCTGATCGGGTTCGCGACCTGGACGCTACCGCACCCGCATGGGCGGCTACGTTCGTGACGCGTTAGCGAACCGGGGCGGTCCATTGGGTTTCGTCGCGGACCACGCGCTTGAGAAGTTTCCCGCCGGCATTGCGCGGCAGGAGATCGGGCCGCACGACGATGTACTGGGGCACCTTGAAGTCGGCGATCCGCTCGCGCAGATAGGCCAGCACCGCCTCGACGTCGATCGTGGTACCGGGCACAGGCACGAGCACCGCTCCGACCTTCTCACCCATCATCTCGTCCGGTACGCCGACCACCGCCGCCTCATACACCCCGGGCGCACCGGCCAGAGCGTTCTCGACCTCGACGCAGTACACGTTCTCGCCGCCCCGGTTGATCATGTCCTTGGCCCGGTCGACGATGTAGAGGAGTCCTTCGGAGTCGATGCGAGCGAGGTCACCGGTGCGCAGCCACCCGCCGGTAAAGGTCGCGGCGCTGGCGTCCGGCTTGTTCCAGTACCTGGGAACAACGTTAGGCCCGCGGACGAGCAGCTCGCCGACGTCCTCGCCGGGGGACGTCTCGACCCGCAGGTCACAGACCGGCGCCGGGAAGCCCACCGAGTCCGCGTGCCCGGCCGCATACTCGTGGGGCAGGTAAGTGGCCACGCTCGACGTCTCGGTGAGCCCGAAACCGTTGCCCACCCGCGCCATCGGAAAAGCCTTCATGATCCGGGCTACCAGCTCGGGCGCGATCGGCGCGCCGCCGTAGGAGAGCGCGCGCACCGCAGACACGTCGGTCGCGGCGAACCTCGGCTGGCTGATCGCCAGCCAGTAGATGGCGGGCACGGTGGTGAGCACATCGATCCGCTCGGTCTCGATCGCCTGAAGAAACGCCCCGACATCGAACTGCGGCATGATCACGCTGGTGCCCGCCAGGTAGATCGCGAACAGCAGCTGACTGCTGCAGCCGGTCACGTGGAACAGCGGTACCGAGATCAGGGTCCGCGGCGGCGCATCCTCGCCGCTCGGATTCAGGATCCGCCGGCAGGTCTCGCAGTTCGACAGGAAGTTCGCGTGCGTGGTGACCGCGCCCTTCGGGAAGCCGGTGGTGCCGCTCGTGTAGAAAATGGCCGCGGGATCGTCTGGTCCCAGGTCGTCGACGGCCACCGGGGCACCGTCTGGCAGCGACTGACCAGGCGCGACGACGTACGCGGCGCCGCTGTCCGACACGACGTAATCCACCTCCGCGTCGGTCAGCCGAGTGTTGACCGGTACGACCACCGCCCCCGCCAGGGCCGCGCCGAAGAAGGCCAGGACCCAGTCGACACCGTTGCCTAGCCGCAGCGCGACGCGGTCGCCGCGCTGCACGCCGGCCGCACGGAGCCCGCCGGCCACCCGTGCGGCCCGGTCCCACAGCTCTTGGTAGGTCAGCCGCGGACCGCCCCCGGTCTCGGCCAGGGCCTCCCGGCCAGGATGACGCTCGACGGTGTCGCGCAGCATGTGGACCAGGCTGATCGGCAGCCCGTCGTACCGCTTAATCCCGTCCGGGCCGCGGGTCACCCCGCTCGTGTCGAACGGCGGGCTCACGACGATCCCCCGCCGAAGTAGCGGCGCGGGTTATCCACCAGCATCTGCTCGATCTGCGCCTGCGTCACCCCGGCCGCGCGCAGCGCCGGGAGCACGTCGTCGCTGATGTGGGCGTAGTGCCAGTTGGGCGCGGCCACCGCCTTGGCCGCGTCCGGATCGGCGCCGAAGTAGTCGATGAAGCAGTTCGCGTCATGAGCGAGCACCATCCGGTCGGCGTAGCCACGCGCGGCGAGCTCCGCGATGGTCGCGATCCGGTCGGAGGTCGGGTTGAACAAGTCGAGCCCGAAACGGTCCATGCCGAGCGTCGCCCCCGTGTCGGCCAGCTCCATGAGGTAGCTGAGGTCATTGCTGTCCCCGGCATGCCCGACGACCACCTTGGTCAGGTCGACGCCCTCCTCCTTGAACAGGGCGACGGCCAGCCGCCCCGACTGCGCCGGGCCGGAGGTGTGCACGGTGATCGGCGCGCCGGTCTCGACGTGCGTGCGGGCGACAGCACGGGCAATGCGGTCCACCCCGGGAGTCAGCCCTGGCGCCTCAACACAGCACTTGAGGAACGCCGCCTTCACGCCGGTGCCGCCGATGCCCTCGACGATGTCGCGAATGAAGTCGGCGACCATCGGTTCCGGCATATCCAGCAGCAGCCCCGGGCCGCGATACGCGTACTGCTGGGGCAGTTCCTCATATACGTACAGGCCAGTTGCCACCAAGATGTTCAGCTCGACCTGCCCGGCGATCCGCTCGATGCGCGGGATGTAGCGGCCGAGCCCCCACACCGTCGGGTCAACGATCGTCGTGATTCCCTTGCCGCGCAGCGCGCGGAGCTTGGCGACGGCGTCCGTCACCCGGGCTTCTTCGTCCCACCACAGGCCATCGCCGTAGTTCTGCAGATGCTCGGTGGAAAGGACGAAAACGTGTTCGTGCATGAGCGTCGGGCCGAGGTCGCCGACCTCGACCGGCCCTCGCACCGTCTCAACAACTGCCACGGCACCTCCTCTGCGTTTCGCACGTTACGCGCTCGGCGCGCCAGAGTTAAGAGCCACAGCGGGTCATCCGTCGGATCGTGGCGCCGCACGACCGAACCTGTCGCAGCACGATCCCCAGTTCCGCGTCGATGATCACCGCGATCCGCCAGGGCGTGGCATCCGGCTGGAGCGGCCGGGCCAGCTCCGGGCCACCCGGCGGAAACGCTCCCTGCCCTGGCCGGCCGGGTTAAGGCGGCCGCGCACGGCCCTTCCAGCCTGCCCGCAAACCGGTTATCGCTCAGCGGTTCGGATTACCCGCACGGGCACGCGCAACATCCGAACCACTGACGACTAAACCGCGACAGTGCCGCGCCACCAGATTTAAGGTGCGGAGACCCTAGCTCGGCTGACTGAAGCTGCTGATCTCCACCACGAAGCCACGCGGCCGGAAGGGTTCGCTGACCGGCCGGACCTGGATGGCGAGGTCACCGGCAACGGAGAGAACCTCGAAGGTGTAGGGCGGATCGCCGGGCTCGACGACAGCGTTTCCCCTGATGAGGAGGGCGTCGCCCGGCGCCGGCCCGGTTACGGCCAGCTGGAACACGCCAGGCTGGTCCGGGACCGGCGCAGCGGTGAGATTCCAGGCGAACAGCGGGGCCGGCGTGGCCGTGCCGGCGGCGTCGAAATGCCCGGCCGCTATCAGCCGGGAGCTCGCGGCGACACTGGCATGTACCGGAGGAGGCGCTCCGCCGCCGCCGCCGGCCGGGCCGGGGGGCCCGGGGGGACCTGCTGGCCCCGGCGGGCCCAGCGGGCCGGCCGGGCCGGGAATGCCCTGCGGGCCGGGCGGGCCGGGCAACAGCCCGGCGTCGAGGCGGTCATAGCGGAGCCCGCTCGACCCCTCGCCGCTGCCCTCGGAACGGCGACGTCCCGCCCATAGGTAAGAGACACCGTCCGGACCCCGTCCGAACCGCCAGCTCCGGGTGATCCGGGTTCCTGATCGCGGGATTTCTTCACCGAAGACCTGAAGCGGGCTGCCGGGCTGCAGGATCGCGCCCACGGGCGCGACCGGCGTGAGTGGGCCCCCGAAGGCGCCGCCCTCCAGCGCACTGCGGCGCAGCCGGCCAGGATCGGCGCCGACCGGCACAAACGGAATCCAGTTTTCCGGCACCGGCGAGCGCAGCCGGTACACCAGCTCGGCCAGCGGCTGATGCGCCGGTGGTGGCGGCGTCAGTCCCCGCACCTGCTCGAACCGGTTGACCGGGGAGCCGAGCGGGCTGGCGACCGTATTCTCGATGGCCCACGCCATGTCCGCCATCTCGTCACGCAGCAAGAGAACCTCCTCGATCGGGACGCTGTCCAGGCTTTGCCCGAGCGTCGGGGGTGTCAGCAGCATGCTCGCCGGCGCGCCAGGCGCGCCGGCGGCGGTCATCGTGGAGAGCCGGAACATCCCCCACTGCGCGCCTGCGTCGTGCGCGGCGGCTGGGGAGATGAGCGTGGCCACGCCGAACGTGTCCGTCGCCACCAGCGAGCCGATCGTGCACACGGTGCCGGCCGGAACCTGGAGCGGGATCAGGTGCCAGTTGTTCCCGTAGACGGTGGCGAATTCGATCAGCAGCATCCGGCCGAGATCCTGGGGTCCGGCGGTGGCCCCTGCGAAGCTGACCCCTGCGTCCTCGAACTCCCACCATCGTGGCGACGGCATCCCGGGGAAGGTGACGGGTACCGGCACGCTGGCCGCCACGATCTGGTCGGCGGCAGGCACGCCGGTCAGCGTCGCGCCCTGCTGAATGACGAAGTCATCCCAGTCGACCAAGCCTCCGTCGTACTCGGGTGCGGCCAGCACGATGTCGGCGCCGGCGCTGCGGGCGGCCAGCTGGAATTGGTACTCCATCCGTTCTGCGACCCAGCCGCCGCCTGCTGCCGGCCCGACCACCAAGCCGTCGTACCAGGTGAGGAAGGCCTGGGCGGCGGCCAGTACCGCCGGGACGTCGGCGGCCGCGATCGGCGGCGACCCGGGCAGGGCGGGCGGGCCGGCGGCGGGCCTGACCGTGACCCGCAGGGCGGCCGCGAGCGCTCCCCCATCGGGAATCCGCCCGGCCAGCAGCGTGAGCCGGCTGGCGGTCGCCGGGTCGACCGCTGGATCGCCTGGCAGCGGCGGCGCGAGCGGGTAGGCCGCGACGTAGGCCGGGCCGTAGCGGCCGGCTTCGCCGTGCAATCCGAGCAGGCGCAGGAAGTGCGGGCCCGTCTCGACCGCCAGCCAGCGGTCGGCGGCGGTCAGCGGCTCCTGCTCGATCAGCGGCTCCAGGGCCGCCATGGTCCCGTTGATCGCGCGGGCGGCCCCGCCCGGCAGGGCCAGCGCGGTGAGGTGAGCCGCCTCGGCGCGGACGCGGGCCGAGGCGGCCGAGCCGCCGTCGGCGCCAGCGAACTCGCCGACCTGCCACTGCCTGGCCAGCAGCCAGGCCGGATCCGCGACGGGAGCCCGCAGCGCAGCGTCCAGGTCGTCGGCGCGAGTGCGGGGCTCTAGCCGCGTCCAGGTGGTAATCGAAGGCATCGGATGCTCCTACTGGGCTGGCCTGGCGGTCGTGAAGTCGGTCGACGCGGTATCGCCGTTCAGGTTGGCCGCGAAGTACAGGGCGGGCACGAAGTGGCCGACCTGGTCGAGGGACTCGGGGTCGACGGCGCGGATCCTGGCGAGGTCGAGGGCCTGCGACACCGTGGCCGCCAAGGCGGCAGGGGCCCACGCGGCTGACGTGTCCGGCGCCACGGCCAGGAGGATCGCCTGCGGCGCAGTCGCACCGGGACCGGCGTACTCGAATGCGACACCGGTGGTCTGGGCGGGATCGGGTACCGCCTCGACCCATTCGTCGGCCACCAGCCCAGCGACTGGCCTGGTCACATCCAGCGCCCCGGTCGTCGCCACCGCGAGCGAGGTCCGGGAGCCTGCGGGCCGCCTCCCGGCGGGGAACGGCAGCGCCACCCACAGGTCTCCGGCGGCATACGGAAGCTGGGCGACAGTGAAGCTCAGGCCGATGGTGCCGCCGGCCGCCTCGGCTGCGGTCAGCGCGTCATGCAGCCGCCCAGCGCCCGGACGGACCAGGCTGATCCGCGCGCACCAGGTGGTCGCCGCCAGGACATCTCCGCCTTGGAGGCTGGGGCTGGCCGCGAGCGCCGCGGCGAGGACGGCGGCGTTGCCCGCCACGAAGTGCGGCAATACCGTGAAGTCCGGTCCGAAGATGGCGGTGAGCTCCGAGACGGGGTCGGCCGCGGCGGCCGCGGCCGCCAGCCGGGCGGAGACCACGGTCAGCACGGAGGCGGCCTGGGCCGCCAGCAGTTGCTCGTCGGCTGACGTGTCCTCGAAGGTGACCGGAACCGCGTCCGGTACGCCGAAGTGGGCCGCCTGCAGCAGGCTTTCCCGCAGCGCCGTGGTGGCCGGGGCCGTGGTGGCCGGGGCCGTGGTGGCCGGTGCCGTGGTGGCCGGTGCCGCCGGGGCCGCCGCTGGCCAGCTCGCTTGCAGCGCCGACAGGGCCGCGCGTGCGGTGGCCGCCCGGCCGCCGAGCTCGACGGTATCGATGGCGTCCGGTGCGGGGGCGTCCGGCGTCGAGAGGTCCGCGCCGGCCAGCGCGCGGCCGCCGGTGATGGCGGAGCGGCCCGTCCTGGCCAGCTCGACGAATTCGGTGACGCTCAGCGCTGAGGCCGGCCAGGACGGATCCCGGCCGAGATCCAGGACCGGCGGAGTGCCGGGGGCCACGCTGAGCGCGGAGCGCCTGGCAACGAAGGTTCCGCGCAGCCGTTGCTCCAGTTCCGTCCGGCCGGGCGGACCGGGCGGGCTAGCCGCACCGGCCAGGTACACCACGTCCAGCGGACTAAGCATGAGCTGGTCGAAGGTGAGCTGGTCGGTGGCGAGCACCGCGCCGGACGGGTCGAGATAGGTGGCCCGGCAGCGCACCCGGGACGGATCGCCAAGTAGCTCGGCGGCCCAGCGGTTCAGCGTCGGCTCGGCACCAGCGCGGTGCTGCCGGGCATCGGCTGGCCAGGCGGCGGCATCGCCGGCCGCGGGGTTGGCCACGATCGCGACACGGTAGGTGTGCGCCACTGCCGAGCGCGGGGTCCGGGTGACCTCCGTCTCGGGCGGCGGCAGCTCGCCGGTGGCGAGGGCGGCCAGCCCGGCGCCGGCGCGAATCGGGTTGCCGAGCACCGTGTGATGCATGCTCTCGGCCAGGACCAGGTCGCCGACCGCGTCGACCGCGTCGTCCAGGGTGGCGAGCACCGCGAGAACGGCTTGCTGCTGGGCACTGCCCGCCCGGGGCAGCGAGCCCGGCGCCGGCGTGCCGGTACCCGCTGGCCACGGAATCTGGTTCGCCCGGTACAGGGCGTCCAGGGCGAGCCCGTCAACGACGCCGGTCGCGGCCACGGCCGGCTGCGCAGCCCCGCCGGGCACCAGGCTGGTCGCGGTGAGCGGGGCGAGGGCGCGGAACGGTGCGACGAATACGTCCAGGTCGGGAACCGGGCTGTCGTGCAGGCCACGCTCGAACCGGTAGCCGAGCAGCGCCCCGAGGGACTGCCCGGCCCGCACGCCGTCCAGCAGGTCGCGCGCTAGATGCACCCGCCGCGAGCTGAGATCCACGGCCAGCGACCCGTCCCCGGCCGGGCCGCCCCGGGACAGCCAGCCGCTGCGCAGGATCGCCGCCGTCCTGGCGTGCGCCGGAGAGGGGGTATGCACGAAGCCGGAGTTCGCTGGATCGGCGAGCAGCGGGCCGGTCTCTCCGGGCGGCGGGGTGACTGGCGTACTGGCCGCGGCCGGCCGGACGTCCTCGACGAAGCCGTAGCCGCCGATGTGCATCCCGGTCGGCTGGGCCTGGCGCAGCCCGGCCAGCCGCTTGGCCGCCCACGAGGTATGCCAGGCGTCCAGCCGGTGCCCGGCCAGGTCCATGCTGCCGCGAAGCAGCGTGTCCAGGGTCGCCGCGTCCAGCCCGGCCAGGCTAGTCAGGTCCTGCCGGAACTCGGCGAGGTCGGCGAGCAGCGGATCGGAGCTACTGCCCGCGCCGGACAGGTAGCCATTCAGCTGAACCTGCTGCTGCGGGGCATTCAGCTGAGCCTCCTGCTGCTGGTTCTGATTACTGGGTACCGGGACGGTGCGGCTGAGCTGGCGCCACAGGGTGAGGGTCTGCCCCGGCTCGATGTCGACGAGCTCGGGTTCGAGATCTCCCGTCTGCGGCAGCAGCCCGGCGCGGAACTGCACGGCCAGGCCGGCCAGGGCGTAGGCCACCATCGCCGAGTGCCGCAGGATCCGGTATCCGAGCGAGGTGGACTGGCCCCTGGTGGGCAGCAGGCGAAGGCTGAGCGCGTCCTGCGCGGCCAGGAACGACAGGTCAGCCGGGTCGTCGATCAGCGGTGCGTCGCCGAGCGGGTAGGCGTCGGGCGCGAACAGCGATCCGAGGTGGCGCGGTGCCACCGGGTACCCGAGGGTGCTCAGCAGCGCCGCCGCGCCTGTGCTGGCCGTGTCCGGCCAGTTCTCGGTTAGCTGCAGCCGGCTGAACCGCCACAGGGTGGTCAGGTAGTCGGTGCCGAGCATGCTGCGGGCCCGGTAGGACCGCGCGGCAGGTTCCATGCTGAGCAGGCGGAGCAGCGTCGTATCCGGGTCGGTGCCGGCGGGCGCCCGGCCCGCGGCCCGCGGCACGCGGCCTGCGGCCTGCTGCCAGATCGGGGTCAGTGCGTTGATCACGCTGACGATCTGCTGATCGGTCGCTGAGTCGCCGCTGGGCGCCCAGTCGCCGAGAGCGAGCACCGGGAGCACTCCGTACGGCTGGCGGCCGGCCCGCAGCGCCGGCAGCTGGCCGAGGGCGCGGACGTTGTCGATGAAGTGCCGCCTGACCTGGGCGACGCCGTCCAGGGTGAACACATCGGCCATCAGGGTGACCAGGAAGTAGCCCCAGCTAGCCGGCCAGACCGCGGCGTTCATCCAGGCCTGCCCGGCGTCCAGCCCGGTCCCGCCGTTACCGATCCGGCCCAGCGCCGTCGGCGCGGCCGGGGTCAGCCCGAGCGCGGCGGCCAGGGCGGCCGCCCCGGTCCCCGCGGCCGGCTCGGCCGGCGCTGCGCCGGGCATCACCTGGTATCCCTGCAGGTACCCGGGGCTGCCCGGATCCCAGCCGGACGGCCCGCCTGAGGTCTGGCTCGTCGGCGTGCCGATCGGCGCGAAACCCAGGCCGTCGGTGTAGTAGTGCGCGTCCAGCAGTCCGCTCAGCGCCGCCTGCGCCTGCGCCGGCGTCAGGTCGTCCCGGACGCCGAACACGACGAGCCGGTCCACCCCGGCGGTCTGGGCCGCGGCGGGCAGCGGAATGGACAGCCCCATCCCGACGGACTCGGCGGCGCCGAAGTCGGTCATCCACGCCATGGCCGGGTCGACCGGCGCCGTTCCCGGCGCGGCTGGTGGCGCGCCAGCCGGGGACGGCCCTGCCGCCAGCGGATCAGGGATCGGCAACCCGGTGACCGAGAAGACCTCGGCGCCGCTGAGGTAGCCGGTGACGTGCCAGCGGCTGGGCAGGCAGCGGGCATACGGGGCGCGGGTCCACGCACCGGCCCGGCCGGCCGGGGCCGGCGAGCCCGGCTGGGTCACCCTGGCCACCCAGGCCGCCCGCTCCGGACGGAACCGGGCGGCCAGCGTCGCCCACGCCGCGGCGGCGTGCGCCGGGTCGCCCGCCGCGGCGGCCATGTCCGTCCAGTACTGCGCTCCGGCGACGGACTCGTCCGCGGTCAGGGCCGGCTCGTGGGTGTCGAGGTGCACGTCGTCGGGATAGATGCGGACCAGCAGGCTCGCGCCGCTGAACCGGGTCTCGATCCGGACCGGGAGCAAGACGATCGGCAATCCGGCGGTAAGCGTCCAGGCCGGCTCGGGTGGTGTGGTCATCGTCACAGTCCCTGCAGCATCTCGTCGGCGTGGATCGCGACCTGGAACGGCAAGCGCAGCGTGATAGCGGCCATGTGCGCGGCGTTGCGCCCGAAGGTGACGCCGCTCAGGGTCAGGCCGTTCAGCGCCGCGGGCGGATTTACCGCGCTGATCTGGCTGAGCGCGGCGTAGGAGGTTGCGTCAGCGGCCAGTTCCCCCCAGGTGAGGTCGCCCCAGGTGGCGGGCTTGCCCGCATAGACCGGGGGCTGCGACAGCGGCTCAAGGCCGAACCGGGGCTGGAACGGCTGCTCGGCGAGCACGAAGAACCAGCCAGGATTCGGAGTTCCCAGGCCGGTGCTTGACCGCGCCGCGGCTGCGGTCAGCGCGAATCCGTAGAACGAGATGTCGGGATCCACCCTGCCCTGGAAGACCGGGTCAAGCCACCCGTCGGTCGGATTCTTGACCTGGCTGCCCGGGCCGGCCGAGGCGAAGGCGGCCTGGCTGGCCCGCACGATCAGGCCAGGCCAGCGAGCCGGCAGCGAGCCGCGGATGAGGAGCAGCAACATCCCGGATGCCCCCACCGATGTCGCGTGCCCGCCCAGTGGCACGGTCGGATCCCAGGCCGAGATCGGGGGGATGTCCGGGGCGGCCGGCGAACCCGGTGGCCGGTCCCAGAAGCGCTGGAAGTAGGTGCCGGTGCCGGTGGCCGGGTAGCCGCGCCAGGCCAGCAGCCGGCTCATCTCGTGATTGAGCCCGACCAGATAGGACTCGATGAAGGCCGGATCGGCCTGCAGCAGGGTCACAGTGTCGGGCGGAATCGACTCGGCCGCGGGAAGCAGGATATCCGCCGCCAGGTCGCGGAGCGGCGCGTACATCGGCTGCGGGAAGCTCGGCGTCAGGCTCAGGGGCGCCAGCGGATCCGCGGCTGCGGGCGGTACCACCGGCGCGCCACCGAGTTCGACCTGCGGGAGCAGCCGGGCCGGGACGGTCACCGCGGGGTCGAGCGCACCGCGCACCGTGCTCGCCACCTGACCGGAGGTGAACGGCGGCGGTGCGGGCGGCGGTGCGGGCAGCGTGGCCGGCGCCAGCAGGGCCTGCTGGAGCAGGACGGCCTGCTGCTGGAAGCTCCCGCCGGTCGAGGAGATCTCGGTGAGCCTGGCCGGATCGAGGCTGGCGACGCTGGCCGATCCGCCGAACCCGGTTGCGGTCCAGCCGCCAGGGATGTCGCGGGTCCGGGACCACCCGCCCGCCGGAACGCCATTGGCGGCCAGATCCCAGCCGATGAGGTAGCGGCCCTGAGACGTCGGCGCGGGCTGCGGCGTTCCCGGCGGCGCGGGAGTCTGCTCGATGTAGTAGAGCACCAGGTCGGGCCGGCCCGAGGAATTGATGTCGGTGAGCGCGGCGCCCAGGCCGGCCGTGGTGTCGGGGAGCGGTCCCGGGATGGCCATCGGCGCGCTCCACGTCCGGGGGCCGGGCACCCCGAACTGCCAGCCGATGACGTACTGGCCCGTCCGCGCTCCCGGCGGCCCGGTGATCCACCAGACCAGCACGTCCGGCGAGCGGGGAACCGCGGGGCCGATGGCGCCGCCGGCGACCCCGAAGTCCCCGGCGGGGGTAAACGGGAGCGTGCCCGTGGTGGGAGCGGGCTTCAACGGGAGGATCGAGCCGATGTCCGGCGCCAGGAGGAACTTAGCCGTCTGGGTACCGGAGCCCTGCTCGACCCAGATCAGCAGCAGGTCAGGCAGCAGCGTCAGGCCGGTGATGTCGGTGACGATCAGGTCGGCGCCGAGCACCGGAGCGGTGATCGCGGTGCCGATCGGTGTGGCCGCCGCCCAGGAGGTCACGGCCCCGGCCGCTCCCACGCCGCTGCCGACGTGCAGCTGGAAGCTGCGGGCGACGGCGGGCGGATCGATCGAGACCGCCGCGATGCCGGGGGTAGTGGCGAAGGCGGTGCGGAAGATGGTTCCGGCCACGACCTGGGGGGGTGACTGGCTGGTCGACAGGGATTGCTCGGCCTGCCATCCGGTCGCGACCTGCCCGCCGAAGTCCAGGTGCTGGCCGACCCGCCAGGAGATGCCGGTTCCGGTGGCACGGAACGCGACCAGGTCGGACCAGAAACCGTCCGGGGGCGCCGCGAAACCGCCGGTCGCGCCCTGCCACCAGGCGGACGATCCGGAGACGAGCTGCGGCGTGATGCCACGGTAGGTCACCGCGGCGCCGGCGACCGAGTCCAGCGTGACCACCCCGGCCGGGGTGGCCTGCGGCGGGGTAACCACCAGGCTGCCGCCGGTGACGGGGCCGAGCGGCGGCGGCAGCGGAGTGGCCGGGACGGCACCGAGCCTTCTGGCCAGCGGGCCGAGCGGGCGCGCCGCGCGCCGGTACGGGACCGAGACCGCGGCGGTTACCGGAGCGCTCACCGATACCTGCCCCGATATCGTCTGCGCCGCGGTGGCCGGGCGGATCCGGCCGTGGGCAGGCCCGCTGACCTGGACCAGCCGGTCGGCGGCCGGGCCAGCCGCGGAGCTCGGCAGGTGCTTGCGGTACCAGGCCGACGAGACGGACCTGGCCAGCTGGCCGCGCCGGAGCAACTGGTTGGCCTGAGCCAGCTGGGCCGCCTGCGCCCAGGCGCCGGCCATCAGCTGCTCCTGCAGGTTCTGGATCACCTGGGTGCCGAGCCCGGCGGCTGACCGGTACCGCGGATCGAGGTTGAGAGCGCGCAGCCACTGCGGGCCAGTCCCGGTGGCGGGCAGCACGGCGCCGGTCCCGGCCTGCAGGCCTCCGTACACCGGCGGTCCGACGCCGGTGGCCCCCCCGGCCAGGACCTTCTCCAGCGCGCTCTGGAAGGCAGCGGGGACAGGGCTGGCGGGGACAGGGCTGGCGGGGACAGGGCTGGCGGGGACAGGGCTGGCGGAGCTGCCGCCGCCTGCCGCGCCGGACATGCCGATGACGCTGTCCGCCGGGTCGGGAGCCGGGATCTCGGGATCGGCCGCGCTGATGTCGATGTCTCGCAGGCCGAGTTCTGCCTGGATGACCCTCGGCCGCAGCTGGCCGGCCAGGGTGGCGAAGTCTCCGGACGCGCCGGTCGCGAACGCCCAGTGGTAGTAGACGGGCAGCTGCACGGCAGCCGGTGACCCGGCGCCCCAAGCGGGCGCGAGGTTGCCGGCAGGCGCTGGCTGGCCGAGCCCGGCGAGGACGCCGGCCAGGAACGCGGGCACGATGCAGGCGTTGTAGGCCGTGGCGGGGGCCAGGCGGCGCGGGCAGATAAGCCGGGACAGCGCCGCGCCAGGAGTGGTCAGCAGCGAGTCGACGGTCGCGGTGGGCTGTCCGGTGACCTGTGCGTGCGCCCACGCCCACGATTGCGTGAGGTCCGGCAGTTCGGTCAGCGGGCAGCTGAGCACCGGCAGCGGTGCGCCGGAAGCGGAGGTAACGGTGGAGTTGTCCTGCGTGACGACGACCAGGGTCAGCCACGGGCGAATCCGGCCGGATACCGGATCGGGCGCCGCCGGCGTCAGCAGCCAGGGCAGGTCAGGCCGGGCGAACTCGACCGCCGCCAGCAGATCGGCCTCGAAGTCCTGGGTGCCGGGAGCGGGCTCGGTGCGCCCGATCTGGCCCTCGTCGAAGCCGATGACGTCGCCGGGACCATAGGTCTGCAGGTCCAGGGTGACCGGCGCCCTGGCGTTGACCTGGATTCCTATGGTGAGGTCACCGCGAGCGGGCGGTGCCGCGGTCTCGCTGGCCGGCTGGGCGATCTGCGCGGCCAGCCCCTGGCGGACATAGGCCAGGAAGGTGCGCGACAACGGCGTCGTGGTCATCAGCGCACCTCGTATCCGGCGACGAGCTGGACCTGCCCGGCCTGGCCCGGGCTGGCCGCGAGGTACCGGGCGAGATTCTGCGCGGTCGCCGTCCAGCTGCTCGATGCGCCCGGTGGCGGCATCGCGCCGACGGCGGCCAGGGTCGCGGTGGCGGCCAGCGCATACCGCGGGCCGATCAGCTGCAGGGGCAGGCCGGGGGCCAGGAAGCGGGCGCGGCCGCGGCTCGCCGCCGGACTGCCCTGGGCCGTCGCGACCACGGGAGCGGCAGCCGTGGCGGCGGACCTGCCGGACGTGAGCGCGGGCGTGAGCGCAGCCACGGCGGGAGTGCTCGCCGGGCCGGGCAGGACGACCTCGCGGGGCGGTCCGCCGAGGGTGTCGTAGACCATCGTCCGGTACTGCGCGGGCACCGCGGGCGGCGGCGCCGTGTCGGCCGCGATCGGTGGCGTGGTCACCGCGACTCCCGCGTGCAACTGCTCGAACGAGGGACGCTGCAGCGAGTCAGCATCCGAGAGCTGGAGGAACTGCCCGGGCGCGAACCAGTCGTCGAGGGTGCTGAGCGCGGCGGCTTGCGCGGTGCCGATGGTGACGCTCGTGATCGAGAAGCTGCCCGGATCGGCCGCGGTCGCCGAGCCATATCGCTGGATGGCGATGTCCAGCGGCAGCACTCGCTGGTGCACGGCGAGGCCGGCCAGCGGATGAGCCGGCGCCTTGCCGACGACGGGAGCGGCGCTGAAGGTCAGCAGGGTACTCGCGTCGGCTGGCAGCGCTGCCGCCCAGTTCGCCTGGTCGGTCAGCGCGGCTTCGAGCAGCGGAGCAAGCTGCACCGGAGGCGGCGCGGGCAGCGGCTGCGCGCTGCCGATGGTCGTGTCGAAGGAGACCGATACCGAGAAGCCGAACAGGCTGAAGCTCGCCTGGCCCTGGACGTGCCAGCCGTTCGGGCCCGTGAGCGTGACCTGGACGGCGGCAGAAAGCAGCGGCTGGCCGTTACTCATGATCGTGACCGAGCCGCCGATGCCGACGACGAACTGGAACGGGCTGAACTGGAACAGGGCGTCGAAGGAGAGCTCGCCTTGCAGGGTGATCCCGAATGGCCCCTGGACGAAGAGGTCGAGGCGTGCCCCGATCTGGGCGGTATTGGAGGTCAGCGCCAGGTAGGCCGACAGGCGCAGCCGCGGGTTGTTGCCGGATGCCAGCGCGATGGTGACCCGGTCGAGGGCGGGGAACTGGGCCGGCGGGGTGAAGCCCGGATTGAAGCCGCCGATGGCCAGGGCGAAGCCGGGCTGGCCGAGCCACGCCGCCCGCAGCGCCATCGACCCGGTGAGTGCGAATCCGGCGATGTTCGAGTCGAACAGTACGGCGTCGACGGCGACCTGACCGGTGCCGAAGTCGACCACGCCGAGGCTGTCCATCTGGATCCGCACCAGCGGCTCGTCTGGATCGGGCAGGTTCAGGGCGATCCGGCCGAGCACGATCAGCCGCAGCGGCGGTGGCAGCTCCAGCAGCAGACCCAGCTCCAGGGTCAGTACCTCCGGGGTTCCCCAGCCCAGCTTGACCATCGGCCCGAAGACGTAGTTACCGGGATCGGGCGGGAAGATCGCGGCCATGTCGGACAGGATCTGGCCGGCGTGGCCGATCGGATCCGGCGGGAACAGGATGTTGTCCAGCCGGTGCGCGCGGACCCCCGCGCGCAGCGCGTCGATGACGACCGTGCGGTTGATCCCGGCCAGGCCGCCGACGCCCGTCAGGGTGAATCCGAACCCGAGCTGGATCGCCTCGAACTCCGCGGTGATGATGACGATCAGGGAATAGCCGGCCGACCCGTCGGGCAGCCGGGTGTCCAGCAGCCCGATCGCCTTGAGCGCGAGCGATTCCATCCGCAGCTCGAGCGCACCCGCGTACCGGCCCGTTGCCGGGTCATTGGACAGGAACCCGCCACCGGAGACCGGGCCCGCGTCGATGGCCAGGCCGACGCCGTCCGGCGGCTTGAACTCGATCTCGGCGTCTGCCCTGCCGAGGTTGCCGCCGCCCGGCGGGAAGGTGACCGGTATCCTCACCCCGATCTTGTCGATGACGGCCGAGCATGGTCCCAGCTCGACGCCCGCGCTGGCCGCGATGACGAGCGTCATGGCCGGCCCTGATTCGATATCGAGCTGGACGTAGAGCGTGTTGACGCTGATCACGCCCGCGACCGACGCATGCACCGGGATCGTAACCGCGAGGCCGCGCGAGCCCTTGAAGGCGACGCCTGCGCCGGGCGACCAGGTTACGGCGAATGCGAAGTGACTCGAGATGCCGTTCGCCGGAAAGACTTCCTGCACGAAGGCGTCCGCCGCCGCCGGTGTCACGGTGAGCGCCGCGTCGAGGACTCCGGCTTCGAGTCCCAGCGAGACCGTGCCGCCGCTGTCCGTCACTGTCAGCCCGGCTTCAAACCCCGCGACATCGATCGTCAGCCAGTCGGGCTCGTGCAGCACCTGCAGCCGCGAGCCGTCCTCCGGCTGCCAGCTCAGTTGCGCGGCCACGTTCGTCACGACGCTGCCGCCGCCGGTTTGCAGCGCCAGGCCTCCGGGAGCCTCGATCGTCAGGGCGAGCGGCGCCGTCAGGTCGCCATCTGCCTTGAGCGTGAGCGAGACCCCGCGGCCAAGGTCGAAGGACTCGCTGAGTGCTCCGACCGCGATCGGCCGTATCGCCACGCCGCAGCCCGCGACCGGCGGCGCGATAGCGGCCAGGCCGAGCGCGAGCGACACGGCGGCGCCGTCGCTGGCGTCGGCGAACAGTGGCACGCGCAGCTCGTGGCCGACCGGCGTGACGGGAAGCCCGGGGACGGCGGAACCGTCGTCGTCGTCCGGCGCATAGAGATCTGACGTCAGCCCGGCCGAGAAAAGCAGGTATTCGAGCCGTTCGAGCAACGGCACCGCATCGAAGTCGGCGGTTGCCCAGCCGTACACATCAGCCGCGACGACCGCCGGATCCTTGGCGAGGTTACGCAGGCGGTCGCCGCGGATCGCGTATTCGACATAGGGCGGAATGAAGTCGCCGCTGTCCTCAACGGGGTCGACCTGAAAGACCCCGACGGCGAGCAGCAGGTTATAGATCGCGGGGGCGTGCAGAAGAACATTCTGAATCAGCAGATAATCGGCGAGGCGGCGGGCCAGCGCGCCGAGATCGACGGCGGCGAGCAGATCCGGGTAGGCGGCAAGATCTGCTTGCAGTTTCGCCGGGAGAGCGCTGATCGCCTGGAACGCGGCCGCTGCGGCCGAGGCGAGGTCGAGCAGGGCTGCCACCGTCGCGGCGGAGGTCTCGTCGGCCGTGGCCGCGGCTTCGAACGCCGTCAGCTTCGCGCCGAGCGAGGAGATCGACGGCGCAACCGCGAGCAGGCTCGGCGGTACTATCGGCGCGTTCACCCCGAGCGTCTTCAGCAGGCCCAGTGCCTTGTCGGCCGCGCCGAGGTCCTGCTCGAGCGGAGCGAGTGCCTCCGTCACGAACCGGAGCGCGCGGGCTAGCGTCCCTTGCGGCTGGCTCACCAGGTCCTCCCGCCCGGATCGGCCGTATCGGCCGCCGCGCCGCCAATCCGGAGGTACGCGTCGAGGGCAACGGCGAAGCGCAGCATGTTCGCGCGCTGATAAAGCTGACGCGTCGTGCCGGGGAGCTCCCCGGTCAGCGTCGGCTCAAGCTGCCGTGGCTGCGCGTTCTTGTAGTAGAGCAGGTACGTGCTCACGGGCTCAGCGCCGCGATGCTCGTTCGCCGCCCGCACCCACAGGCTGAACGTCGCTGGCGAGGCGTTGAAAGCAAGGTAGACGAGTGCGTAGTAGGCGATGAACTTCCGGCGGTCGTCGCTGTTCGCATCGGTTCCCGGGGCGGGCGCGGTGGCAGCGACGAACTCGTCGACGACCTCGAACGGGTTCCCTGTTTCGTCCGCGTGCTGGAGCCGATGATGCCGGTCCTGGTATTCCGCCTGCTGGCAGCCGATCCCGAGTAGCTGCAGGCGTCGCGTGAGCCGCCGGTTCTGTGCGCGCAGCGTGGCCGGCGAGAAGCGGCCAGTGAGTCGGTCCAGGGCGTACTTGTGGGCGTACAGCGACGGCAGGTCACCCGTGTAGACGCCGTCCGCGGTGAGCTGATCGAGGTGCGCCGAGAACGAGGTCCTGGCCGATCCGACGCAGTTCGCGTCGAATGTCATCGCCTGGTTGAAGATGTCGAGACCGTACGGAAAGAGGATCCAGTCCAGTCGTGCGATCGCGTCCTCGAGTCCCCCGCCAGGCGGGACGCCGGCTGCGGCCAGATTCGGCTTTGTCAGCAGCGGATTCGCCGCGTCCTTCCAGCCGGCCGAGTCGAGACCGCCGGTCCGGTCGGCTCGTGCTCCGTCGCGGTAGCCCTCGCTGTTAAGGAGAGCGAGGAACAGGGCCAGCGGCGGCGGATTCGCGGGATCCTTCGCGTCCCTGACGAGGCCGGCCGCGTCGAGCGCCGTGGCGAGGTCGTAGACGTCAAATCCGGAACCCTTGGTCAGGGTGTCGCCCGGGGCAAACGGAGCGGACGGACCTGCGGGCGTCTCGGTCACGCCAGCCGAGAATGGGTCCTGCGTAGGCCAGGTGCCGGCCACGCCCAGTCCCAGTCCTGTCTTCGCGACCCACCAGCCGACGATGGCCTGGGCGAGCGTTTGCGCCCCGACGGTCGTCGCGCCGAGCGTGCTGAGGTCATCGCGCAGCTTCTGGGCCCGCGTGAAGTTTCCCCAGCCGAGCGGCTCCGCGAGAGGATGGCCGTCGCCGCCCAGAGCCGAGAAGTCGAGGACGGGATCCTCGAAGACGCCGCGGTTCGAGCCCTTGATCGTTTCGCCGAGCCACTCGAGCGCGGTGAACGCGTGTTTTCCCGGCTGGACGTCGACCACTCGCAGCGCGGCCATGAATCCGTCGGCCCGCTGGTCGTAGCCGGAGAGGTCGTACGGCTGGAGCACGCCCGGCTCCGAGGGCGCCGTGACGTCAGCAAAAACGTCGCTGGCGTGGCCGGCGATCAGCAGCCCTTCGAGATCGAATGGGGTCAGCGCCTGCACGGGAATGTCTCCGGCCGCCGGGCCGACCGATTGAAGGTACACCTGACTGGCCTGGCCGACGGGACAGCCGGCGAAGGCGACCAGGTAGGCGTCGGGCGCGCTCATGATCCGCTCGAGCACTTCATGGGCGAACTTCAGGTCCGGCGGCCGCGATGCCGGATCGGCAGGCAGATCGGCGCCGAGCTCGGTCCAGGACACGCCGCAGAGAAGGGATCCGTAGAAGTCACGGGCGAATGCGATCAGGCTCTGCTTCGCGGGCTCCGATCCGAGCGCTGCGGACGCGAATGCTTTGATGGCAGCATTACCCGGTGTCCCGTTCTGCTCGAACGGCTTCCGTACGGCCGGGTCGAGGTCGCTCGTGACATCCGGATCAGTTGGCCGGACAAGCGGTCGCGCAACCGCCAGGTAGGCCAGCCACACCCGGAACAGCCACGTCAGCTGGGCGTTGAGGCTTTTCTTGGCCGCGTCGATCTCCGCGAGCTCGGCGTAGTGCACGACTTGGCAATATGCGAGCGCGCCCAAAGACGCCGACGCGGCATCGACGCTGACATTCTCCAGGACGAGCGTGCTCTGCTTGAACAGCGGCGCGCCGCTCTCCGGGGGGCCGAGCGTCGTGGGCAACGTACGCATCACCACCGCGCCGGCAGTGCTCGGATGACTGGTCGTGAGCTTGCTTGCGCTCACCTGCCGCAGGTGGCGGTACCGCTCGAAGCGAATCAACGACCGGGCCGGCGCCCGCAGCAGCAGGCCGTCGAGCTCGCCATCCTGCACGCTCGTCGGAGTGCGCAACAGGTACGTGGCAGCGTCGCTGTCGAGAACACCCGGCACAGCGGCAGAGAGGGCGGGTCCGCCGGTCGGCTCGCTGCTCCAGAAGGCCACGAGGCACTCTTCGGCGAACGACGGCGCTGGAAGTGCGAACGCCTTCCGCGCATCCATATCCCAGCGGAACGTACTGCCTGCCGCCTCGGCAGTCGTCTTGCCGGCGACCGGAACCGCGGCCAGCCATGTCGTCTTCCCGACAGAATCCAGCTGGGTCTTGCTCACCACGACGGCTGCCGCGGCCGCGGCAGCGGGCAATGGTGTCGATGGCGGAAACAAGGCCGGAGTGACGCCGCCGCAGGCCTGCGCGCGCCGCGCGGACGGCGGCCCCGGATCCGATGGATCCTGCGTCGCGCTGGCCGCGGTCAGTCCCTGGTACCGGCGGACCCCGACCTCCAGCCCCAGCGCCGTGATGTACGCCTGCACGCTCTGCGCGTCCGGCAATTCGGGCGGCAGCCCGAATGGCAGGGAAAAGTCGCGCGTGACGAAGTCGATCGTGCACGCGGGCGCCAGCCCGGGCACGCTCACTGCCACGCTCGTGCTGCCGGACCGCTCTGGGCGCTCATGGGTCAAGCATCAGGAGGCCACCTAAACGCGGCTTAAATCAGCTGGCAGGCCTGGCAGGCCGCTCAGTGCCCGGCCCGCCGGCCGCGTGCTCAGGGTGGCGGGGTCGTCGAGCAGCGGGTCGTGAGCGAGTACCTGAGCGTGACAACGGCGTAGCCCCGGGCCCGGGTCGACGCCGAGCTCGCCGGCCAGCAGTGCCCTGCCGTTCTGGTAGGACAGCAATGCGTCGCTCTGCCGCCCCGCCCGGTACAGCGCGGTCATCTCCAGGACCCGCAGGCGTTCCCGCAGCGGATGCAGCGCCACCAACTGGACCAGGCCGGGCAGCGCGGAGGCGTGCCTGCCGAGCGCGAGGTCGGCTTCGGCCAGGCTCTCCAGGGCCAGCAACCGCAGCTCTTCCAGCCGGATGATTTCCGCTAATGCGAACTCATGCCCCGACAGGCCGTCGTAGGGATCGCCCCGCCACAGCGCCAGCGCCCCGGCGAGGATGCCCGCCGCCGCCGCGGGCCGGCTGGCGGCCATCGCGCGGAAACCTTGCCGGATCGCGGTCTCGAAGACGTGCGCATCGATCTGGCCGGGCGTGACCGCGAGTAAGTAGCCGTCCTGGCGCCGGAGGAGTATCTGGGCCGGCGCGCGGGCGGGCCGGCCGGGTTCTAGCACGGACCGCAGATGGCAGATGTGCACGTGCAGGGTCGCGGCCGGGTTGGCTGGCGGCTTGCGGCTCCAGACCGCGTCGACCAGCCGGTCCTGAGAGACAATACGGCCAGCGTGCGTCAGCATCAGCCCCAGCACAAGCCGCTCTTTCAGCCGGGCGAGCTCGAGCGACCGGTCTTCCCGCACTACCCGTACCGGACCGAGCACCTGGAATCGCACCAGTCCGTCCCCCCCTCGGCCCCGACCCGTGGTCAATTCCGCATTCTGCGTAGTACGTACTACGCGCTACTCGCAGTGGCATACTGAGCCTTGATGACTGAGCCTGTCAAGACGGCCGCAGAACTCGCTTCCCAGCGGACCCGAGAGGAGCTCCTCGCCGCCGGCCACCGCCTGCTGGTCACGGCGCCGGCCGCCACCGCGTTCAGCCACCTGACCGCTAACCGGATCGCCACCACGGCCGGCCGGACCACCGGCGCCTTCTTCCACCAGTGGCCGACCATCGAGGACTACCTGCAAGATCTCCTGGCCTACGTGATGCACCCCGACCGGAGCGTGGCCCTGCGGGCCACGGCGGCGGCCATCGCCGCCGAACTGGCGGGGGGGCATTCGTTCACCAAGGCACTTATCGCCGGATGCGGCGACACCGTCCAGGCCACCACCCGCGACCCCCAGACGATCGTCGAGCTTCTCGCCTGGGTCCGCTCGCTGCATGACGAGACGTTCCGCTCCCAGATGGCCCGCCACTACCCCGGCATGGACGCCGACGCCACGGAAGTGTTTGGCGCCCTGATCCAGCTGCTCGGCCGGGAAGTCCGCGAGCCCTTCACCGTCGAAACCATCGCGGCCATCTGCGCCGCCGTCGCACAGGGCCTCGCCACCCGCGAAGCCCTGACCCCGGGTTTCTACCCCCGCGATCTCTACGGCTGGCTCATCCTCGCCCTCACGCCCCTGATGACCCGCGCACCCGACGACACCCGCACCGCCACCGGATTCGTTACCGACCTCGGCCTCGAGCCGCCCGCCCGGCCCGACGGCAACGAGTAGCCGCCGACCGCGGGCCGGTCACGGTGCCGGGACTGTCTCGAAGTACCGGTGATTGGCGACGGCCAGCTTCGCGGCGACGCTGCGAAGTCAGCAGCGCTAGGGACCGCGACCGGCCGGGCGGAGACGCCCCATGCCCAGGCCGGCCGGGTTAAGGCGGCCGGGCACGGCCCTTCCGGCCTGCCCGCAACCCGGCCGCCGCTCAGTGGTTCGGATTACCCGCACGGGCACGCGCAACATCCGAACCACTGACAGCAGGCCCCGGCACACGTCCCGCCTTAATCCCCCGCCGAGCCGGGCTGCCGCGCCCCGAGCCGAAGATCTTGCGCCAGAAAGCTTGACCGGCCCGGCCCGAAGAAGGACAAGGAGAAAGAACGGCAAATCACCGAGAAGGGGCGTCACGCTAGTGAGTAGTCATATCGACGCTGCCACCGAGGCGGTCAGCGAGAACATCGGCGCATGGGCGCCAGAGAACGCACTGGACCTGGATGCGTTCCTGGCAGGCCTGCCGCGCCTGTTCGAAGCAGTGGCGTCCTCGGTGGCCGGCGTTGCCGAGCGGCTCGGCTCGGAGTTCCCCGTCCACCCTTCGGTCCCTGAGCATCTGCTGGAGATCGCGGCGACGGTCGCCGGGATGGGCGAGTTCGCCGGGGAGGCGCACGCGATTCACCGGATAGCCCATGCCGCGGAGATGGAGCGGATCGAGAATCCGCGCCCGAACGAGGAGCTCTGGGATGTGGTCGAGAATTAGCGGCCGCGCTCCCATGACGGAAGAACCCAGCCCGCTGGGCAGCGGGCACCTGGCGCGGCGGCGGGCGCTGCAGCTCGGCCCGCTGATCACCGCCGCGACATACGGGGCGGGGTCGCTGGCCGCCGCGGTCCGTCTCCCCGTTCTGGCGGTCATCATCGCCTGCCTCGTCCTGGCCGCCGGGCTCGTCCTGGCGGCTCTGCTGAAAGCTAAGACCGGGGTCTGCGCGGCCCACGCGTGCGTCTGCGGGACCGTCGCCGCTGGATGGCTGGGCTACGCCGCCGCAACTACAGCGTGGTCCTGGACCGCCGCCGCGGCGCTGCTGGTGCCCGCGGCCATCCTGATCCCGCTGTACCCGGCGATCTGGGAACGGCAGGACCGCGCGGTCCAGCAAGCCCGGCTCGCCACCGAGGCCGCCACGGCCGCGCAGGAGCAGCGGAAGTGGCCGGACCTGCTCGCGCGCATCGGGCACCCGGGCGTCAGGTTCGCCGGGCAGGAGGACACCCTCGCCGGGTACCTGGTGCACCTGCGGCTGCCCGGATCCGGGCGCGTCACCTACTCCGTGCTGGCCCCCGCGACAGAACAGCTCGAGGTGGCCGCCCGGCTGCGGCATGGCTGCTTGCGGTTTGAGCGCGGCGACCAGGCGCACAAGGTGATCCTGCATGTCGCCGAGCGGGACGTGCTCGCCGAGGTGGTGCCGCTCCCGGCTGAGCACGAGCCGATGAGCATTACCCAGCCGGTGCCGCTCGGGCTGTTCGAGGATGGCCAGCTCTGCGCCGTCACCTTGCGCGAGGTCGCCGCCCTCATCGTCGGCCTGCGCGGCTCGGGCAAGTCGAACCTGCTGAACGTACTGTTAGCGCAGCTAGCCCGCTGCGCCGATGTGCTGATCTTCGCGATCGACCTGAAGGGCGGCCGGATGGCTGTGCCCTGGATCGAGCCGTGGCTCGCTGGCCGCACCCCCCGGCCCGTGGTGGACTGGCTGGCCACTGATCGGGAGGAAGCCGAGCGGATGCTGCGGGCCCTGCTGCGGGCCGTGCAGGCGCGGTCGCGGTCCGGCAGCGGCGGGGAGAAAATCATTCCCTCCCCCCGGCAGCCCGCCATCCTGCTCGTGTGCGACGAGATCGCCGTCATTCTCGGCATCGGCACCGGAGGGCCCCGGACCTCCCTGGAGGGCGTCACCAACGCCACCCTCGCCGGCCTGGCCACGCGGCTGGTGATGACCGGCCGATCGGAGGCGATTGACCTCGTCATGGCGACTCAGCGCGGCACCGTCACCATGACGGGATCCGCCGACCTGAAGTCTCAGTGCGCGCTGCGGATCGGCCTGGGCGTTGCCTCCGAGGCCGACGCCCGGCTGATCATCCCGGATGATGTGCGGATCGCCGCTGACCTCGCGCGCCTGCGCTACCCCGGCACCGGCATCGTCCAGCTCGGCAAGCACGGCCGCGTGCTGCCGGTGAAGTTCTACCGGATCGAGCATGAGGCAATCGGCCAGATCGCTGAACGGTACGGGCGGATCCGGCCGGTTCCCGACAAGCTCCTGGAGAATGCGCTGGGCGAGGATTACGCCACCCGCTGGTCGCCGCACCGCACGGCCAAGATCCCCGGCGTCAGCAGCCGCCCCATGGTTCCCGCGGTCAATTCCGCCCCGCCGGCCGACGGCAGCCAGGACACCGGGCATCCCGCCCGACGGCGGACGGTCGCTCTGCTCAAGTCAGCCGGGGTGCGCGGAATGACCGTCTGGGGGATCGCGGAACAGCTCGCCGCGGACGGCCAGGAGACCGCCCAGCAGACCATCCACCGCTGGCTCGCCGAGGAGGCCGCCGCGGGCCGCGTCGAGAACGCCTCCTACGGCCGGTGGAAATGGCGGCCCGAGCACCGAATTAGGGGGTGACGCCCAGGCCATTCAAGCCTAGACTTCCGGGTGCTTTCGAAAGGATGCTGCAGCGGTGCAGCGGGACTCAAGATAACGGAGGTGCCGCATGAGGCAAGGAATTTCGTGGCGTTTAACAGTGCTTGCCGTGGCTCTTGCGACTGGCGGAGCGCTCGCACTGAGCGCAGGACCGGCTAGCGCGCTGCCGCACACTGCGGCCAGGATCGCGGCTCATTCCGCGACGCAGCCGACGGTGAAGTCCGGGGCGTGCATCACCGGCAGGGTGATGTGCACCGAGGTCCAGGACAACTACGCCGCCTTCGGCGACACGTACGTCGGCCACGACGAACCATCGACCCTCTACTACTCGAACACACCGGGAGCAGGCAACCGGGATCGCTGGCAGGTGACGCTGCCGACGGACCCGCCGCCCGCGGTCGTGCCCGGCCGGTCCTGGAGCTTCCAGCTCACCCCGGCGTTCTGGTTCGGCATGGCGATGTGTGACACCCAGTCGTATCCGGAGCAGGTGAGTACCTGCGCGCCCGACAGCGACTCCAATATCACCTCGTCGCTGGCGCAGCATCCCGGCACGGCCTTCACGGAACTGCAGTTCTACCCGCCGGGCTGGGTGAAGCAGTTCAACAGCCAGAGCTGCGACCCGCGCGACTGGTGCGCGGCACTGACCATCGACAGCCTGTCCGAGGACCCGGTCAACGGCACCACGCTGAACCCGGCGTGCCAGGCCAAGGTCCTGGGCGGGACCGAGTACGTCAACTTCGCGTTCCTCACCCGGTCGGGCCGGCCGATCGGGCCGCCGAACCCCCTGAACTTCGACCCGGCCACGTCCGGCAATCCGACCCGGCCCAACGTGCTGTTCATGCGGCCGGGCGACCGGATAGCCGTCACCATGCACGACACGGCCCATGGGCTGACCACGGTGCTCCAGGACCGGACCACCGGCCTGTCCGGATCGATGACCGCGTCGGCGGCCAACGGCTTCGGCCAGATCCAGTACGCGCCGACCGGCACCGGCTGCACGGAAATCCCGTACGACTTCCACCCGATGTACTCGACCTCTTCGCCGCAGACCCGCGTGCCATGGGCCGCGCACTCCTACAGCATCGCGTTCGACGAGGAGATCGGTCATTTCGACTACTGCAGCGCCGTCGACGCGCCCACCTTCAGCTGCACGGGCCAGGAAGGCGCCCCCGGCGACCAGGAACCGACCGACGGGGACGATACCGCCTGCTTCCCCGCGAGCGCCTCGCTCCTGGTCCAGGTGAGCGGTTGCAACGGCACCAACGCTCCCGGCTTTGACGGCGCGTCCTACCAGCGGGACTGGCCGGACGGCAACACCCGCCTGCATCCGACCGCGCAGCTATTCACCAGCCCGCTGACCGGCCGCGGCTATCGCTCGAACTACGGCAAGGCGGCGCTCGAGACCGACACGCCGCGGATCGAGGCATCCGACCTGGGCGGGATCTGCAGCACGTCCACGGGCGCGGGCTGCACGGTCGTGCCGCCGACCGATGACGGCCATCCGGCCACGTTCTACCCGTTCTTCTCGATCACCAGCAGTCACCGGCCAGGCGGCTGCCAGTGGTTCATCGGCAACGACGTGCCCGGCCAGACCGCCAGTGACTTCGGCGGGGTCACTCAGTACGGCACACTGCTCCCGCTGCAGTACCTGGCCTTCGGCGGTCACGGTGCCACCGTGACCAGATTCAACGACTACCAGCAGGCGCTGGCCAGCAACCCCTGCCCAGCCAGAAGTTAAGTACCCGGCCACTTAAGTACCCGGCCACGCCCAGTGTCTTGGCCGCCGCGCTACGGCGCGGCGGCCTCGGCCTGGCCGCAGACGCGTAGTCAATTCCCGCGAGGCCAGGTACGCATCTCTGCCGATGCGCTGCCGGGCGGGCACCCCGCACTCTGAACGTCATCAGGCCGCTGAGCGGCCCCGATGAACGGAGCGGGGACTCACATGAAGATGATCTACGGCGCGGACTACTCCGCCCGCGAGCTGTCACCAGCCGAGCTGGACCGGTTTACCCAGTACGACATCCGTTTCCTGATCCGCTACATCGGGTGGCCGGATAACCCTAAGTGCATCTCGCATTACCCCGGTGCCTACCACGCGCTGGTCAGCAGCGGCCGGATGGTCCTGCTCGTGGCCGAACTAGACGGCGCCGACCCGGCAGGCGGCTACAGCGGCGGCGTGTCCATGGCCAGGCGTGCGCTGGGCGACGCGCGCTCGATCGGCTACCCCGACAGCCTGCCGATCTTCTTCTGCTCCGACGGCTGGCTGGCGGACAAGGGCATCCCCGTGGCCACCGCGATGTCCTACCTGGACGGCGCGGCCTCGGTCGTGGGCAGGGAGCGCACCGGCGCGTACGGCTTCCGGGACTTCGTCGAGGCCGCGAGGGCCGGCGGCCGCGCCGAGTGGCTGTGGCTGTGCGGGTCGTCGCCGACCGAGGACGAGGTGGCACAGGGGTGGCCCCACTTCTACCAGTCGAACGAGGGGACGATCTATCCCGGCGGCATGGCCAGCGACCTTGACTGGGCCTACCCCGGCGTACTCGAGGCCCTGCGGGCCGGCTCCCCGCCGCCCGGCCATTTCCCGGTGCAGCCCGTGCCGCCCGGCCATGCCCCGGCCTGGCCGTTGCCGCCCGGCAACTACTTCGGCCTGATTACCGGCCCGCCCGCCGCGCACGGCGGCTTTTATCCCGCCGATCACGGCTGGGTGCGGCAGATCCAGCAGGCCCTGATCCGGAAGGGCTTTGTGCCCGGCGTCACCGATCCGAACTCGGCCTGGGCCGACGGCAGCTACGGGCAACACACCCGCCAGGCGGTACTGCGATTCCAGGCCTCGGCGGCCCTCAGCCCGACCGGCGATATCGGGCCGACCGACTGGGCCCGGCTGCTGTCCTAGCCACCCCTGGCAGACCAGCGACCTGACGGCCCTCACCGGGAGTCTCCCGTAACCCGTGCTGCCCGCTACGTTGGGCCCGATCTGCCACCGCGGGGATCGGCCCAGGGTCAGTGGCGGTCCACGAGGGGCGGGCGCCGAGGCAGTTGCGGCCTTGCCGACGGGCCTTATGCGGCACAAATCACTTGCATCTAGGCACCGATGCCATTTCGTAACCTGTTGCCGGTAATCCATCCGTTTGTTGAGGGCGTCTCTACTAAAGGGCCAGATCCGCACGAGAGAAGGGAGCTGTATCCAAATGAGCGCAAACGCGGAAGGCAGCTCGGGTAGCTTGTTAAGCAGGATATCTTCATGGATGACCTCTTTCGCCGGAATTACCGCGGCAGTAGCGACTATCGCGACGTCCGCCTCGGCCGTCCTTGGCCTTCTCATCCATCATCAGTCGGTGCAACTGCAGCAAGCCCATGCAACAGTCAGCCAGCAGGCGCAGCAGATTCATGCCCTTAAGGACAGCGTGGCCCGGCGGCCAGCTGCGCCCGCTGCATCAGCCCAAACAGGTGCGACCAATCCCCCGAGCACCGCGCCGCTGACCGGCATCGCTCATTACCTGAGCGACCTTACGCCGACCGTCGACAATGGAAACGTCTTCCCAGGTCAGCAGGTCATCTCGGCACGGCCATACCCGAAGAGCATATTGTTTCCGTGTGACGGGAGCCCTGGCGGCCAGCCACGAGAAGCCTACGACGTTGCCGGAAACAGCGCATTCATCGCCGAAGTTGGAATTCCCGACAACATGCAGGACGCAACGAACGACATTGCCACGGTAACTTTCAGCAACGAATCCGGCCGGCAGATCGGAACTCCCGTTCAGGTATCTCTCGGCCATCCCATCAAAGTGAGACTGAGTATCAGTGGCGTGACTCAGCTCGGGATGACGTGCGCTGGACGTAACGCGAGCACTAACCAGGCCGTTTACAATTTCGAAGTTTCGCTGGGCAATGGAGGCGTCTCCTGATCCGGGCTCACCCGGAGCACTTCGATGCTAACCCCGCTAACCCTCCAGGTTCTTGCGGCGGCCGGTCGCGTCCTGGAGCCGTCGCTCGGCCTGGCGGGCGCCCCGGTCGGCCCGGTCAGCGTCCGTATGCGCCCGGCGCTGGGCGCGGACCGCGTCGGCCCGCGCCTCCTGCGCGGCATCGAGTTCCGACTGGAGGCGCTCGACATTGCCCGCGGCCTCTCGTGCGCCTCGGTCAGCGTGCCTGAGCGCGTCCCGCGCCTTCTCCTGGTTTCTGACGGCTTCCTCGGCGTCGCTGCGTGCGTCGGTCTCGTCTCGCCTGGCGTGCTCTGCCCGCCCGCGGCGGGCTGCGGCCTCGCCTGTCCCAGCCTGCCGGTCCGCCTTCGCCCGGCCGCGCGCCGCAGGGGACGGGGCAGCAACCTCCTGCGCGCTGGGCTCGATACCCGGAAATCCGCTCCGCGACAAGCCCGCGGTCAGCCGGCCCTCGGACAGCTGCCGCGCGGCCTGCTCATCGGCCAGTGCCGCGTGCAGCGTGTCCTCCAGGCCGCGGGCAGTGTTGTCGGAGACGGCCTGCCCGGCCGCATTCGCCAGGCGATGCGCCCGCCGCACCAGCGCCTGGACGACTTGACGCTGCTGCCGGGAAAGCTCCCGCAACTGGCCGGCGTCCAGGGCGGCCGTCGCCCGCCGCATGGAATCGCCGAGTTCAAGCAGCGGCCGGATCTCGTCGGCATGCTCGCGCACCAGCTGATTGGCCAGCCAGGCCACCGTGCTCGGCTTAGCGAGCTTGCCGATCGCCACGGCAGTGCCGCTGTCGCCGTCCGCGCGGGCCCGCTTCGCGCGCTCGTTGCGGGCCGCGGTGAAGTTATCCAGCGGCAGTCCATACAGCTCGTCAGCAACCACCCCGACAGCGTCAGTCCGGCCGGATGCATCGCGTCGCGCCATCTGCCCCTCCGCCCCTCCGCCTCTCCGCACAGCCGTTATCGGCCAGCCGCGCCTTTGGCGAAGACCAGGCGATCGGCGAGCTGGTGGCCCGCCGGTCGGCCGCGGAATCCACCGAGTGAGCGAGCTCACCGCCGCCTTGCTGCCCAGCAGGCCGCGCACCGGTCGCGGCTCACCATTCACCACGACATCAACCGGCCCAAGCAGCCGTACTTGCACCAGAGCCCCGTCCTCCGCCCCGAAAATTGCCCCCTGCTACTAACGAATCTAAACCACCCTGGTTCAGGGGATGGCATGGCTAACCCGCCGCAGGCCGCTGGCCGACGCTAACTTTCCCCGCGAACTTTCCCCGCGAACTTTCCCCGGCGCGAGCCTGGCCCCGACAACGGCGCCGGAGGACCTACCGATCCGGACGCCTGCCGGTGATACCCCACTCGAGCTGGTCGAGCGGGTCAGGATCGGTCGCGGCGAGGTCCACCCAGGTCATGCTGTCGAGGAACACTGGCAGATCGGGACGCTCGGCACCGGGCAGGAGCACGGGGATCACCGGACAGCGACGCTTGTTGAATTGTCGAAGGAACGCCGCCAGCTCCTGGTCCTGCCAGGGGCTTACCCGCGAGCCGACGATTACCACCGCCGCCGGGATGCTCTGGATCTGGTCCTCCAGCACCCGCTGCCACGGAAGCCCCGGCCGCAGCTCGCGCTCGTCCAGCCATGGCCGGAGCCCGCGTTCCCGGAGTTGCTGCGCGAGCTGACGGACAGCGGGCTTGTCTTCCCAGTTATGGCAGAGGAAGACGTCGAACTCCGCAACCTCCTCCTTTCCCCGCAACACAGTGGAGGCGGCCGCGATCTCCCGGCCGGCGTCAGCCGAGGCATCCATCGCCGCGGTGGAGTGATCGGTGCCGGTCATCGGCTCGTAATCGTCACGCAGCGAGACCCGCTTCTCGCAGACCGGGCACAGGATGCTCCCCCGGCCACGACTGCGAACCTGCTCGACCATCTCGGGCGTAAATGCTGTGCCGTCTTCCGGGCAGCTGTACTGACGCTCCCGGGTCACAGTGCCCGCCGTGGTCCTGCGGTCGAGGTGGACGTGGACGAACCGCTCGAACTGCTTGCGGAGAAGATCCGGCACGCCGTCGTATCCGATCCAGAGCTCGGCCTTGCCCTCGCCATCGGACTTCAGGAAGACCGTGCACTCACCGACATCGGCGGCGAACCGGGCCGCCGACTGCCAGGTGGCCACCCGGGCAAACCGGTCACTGCGGGCCAGCCGGACGATCAGGGTCGCGTAGACGTTGGCGACCGGTCCTTCAAACCGGAACACCACGCCATCACCTTTCGGCGCCTCGGACGCCGGCAGGTCGCGCCGGTAGGCCGACGGGAAGACAAGCTGCACCCCGTCCTCAGTGGACTCGCGCAGAACGAGCTCGTGCTGGATGAGCTCCTCAAGCGTCGCGAGGACCAGCAGCCGCTCCTGCCGCTCCCCCGGTACCCGGTCCGTGGACGGGACCGGGAAGTCGAGCTCGACGACCTGGGTCTCCAGGATGCTGCCCAGGCCGTCCGGCTCGTCCCGGGCGGCGTTCACGATCGCGCTGGCGTAGACATCGAGCAGCTCGGGCTGCAGCAGCACGTAGTCCCCGAACTTGAGCCGCTTCACCAGGCCCGCGGACTCCAGCCGCGCAACGCATCCCTCGAAGACCGCCGTCAATCCTGCCGGCGAGGCCTCCTGCACGCCGGCGTTGGCGGGATCCAAGATCGGCCCCTCAGCATTCAGCAGCTGCACGCCGCTAGGTACGGCCGTCTGGAAGGCCCTGCTCAGCTCATCAAGCGGGGTCAGCAGGTTGCCGGAAGACTTCTGGTCGACGACGAACCGCTTCACCGCGGCGAACAGGGCGGTCGAGGCGATCTTGGGAATCCGCTCCCAGTCGATCGCCGCCAGCAGCCGGGAGCGCAATATGGCGGTGTTCGTTCCCTCCTTCGCGCTGGTCTGGAAATACTCGTCCAGCGCAAAATCCGCCATCAGCTGCTGGATCCGTTCGGAGGAGACCGTGATGCCGCCGCGGTCGGTCCGGGCGGCGACCAGGAAGGTGGTCAGCCCGCCGGCGGTGACAGGATGGGCGTGCCGGACCGCCCGTGCCCAGTGCCGCACACCGGCCAGGGGTGCGGTTTCGCTCCTCGAGTCGAACAGGATAAGGGCCAGGGCCGCACCCCCCAGGTGCAGCTGATGCACAATCCGGTACCCCGGCTGGCCGGCGAGGTCCCAGAGCAATACCTCCCGATCGCCGCCGGAGGCGTCCGGTTCTTCGGTGGCGGGTAGCCGCCAGATCCGGCGTCCGTGCGTCGACTCCGTGGTGCGGAACTCCTCACCCGCGAGCACCATGGCCAGGGCCGACTTGCCGACCCCCGAGTCGCCCAGCAGCAGCACCTTCGCGTTCGCATAGGTCGTGGTGGCGGCCGGAGCGCTTGCCGTCCGGTCCCAGTCCCTGATGAGGACCAGCTCCGTCGCCCCCGCGTCGACCAGCGCCAGCAGACCATTCACGGCGCTGACCGCCAGCCTGGTGAAGTGCGCTGCGACGCTCCGCGACGGCGGATCCCGGTACCACAACTGGGTGGGCGCAGCCGCCAGGGACCAGGCGAACAGCTCGCCGTCGGCCGACCAGATCAGCGCGGTGCCCTGCTCGCGCACGAAGGCCATCCCGGCCGCCGGAATGGTCTCGACGACGGTTGAGGGCGCCGAGCCGTCCGGACGCCACAGCTGCAGCGTCGCGTCCTCGGACGCCGAGAGAATCCAGTCGTCGTCGATCCAGTTCAGTCCGGTGACGGTCAGCAAATGGTTGTCAAACTGCCCCACCGGGTGCCCGTCGGCGGCGTCGATCAGCCACACCGTCGACGTCCCGGTGGTGCAGGCCAGGAACTTCCCGTCGGGCGACCAGGCCAGGTTCACTCCCTCAGAGCGGTAACTGGACATCCGGTTCCGGGTCAGCACGCGCTCCCAGACGGCCTCCCGGCCGGGAGCGAGCAGAGTCAGCGTCATCCGGCCCGGTAACGACGGCGCCAGCCTGGCCAGCCGATCGCCGTCGGGGGCGAACGCCATCGCGCTCGTCATCCCGAGCGTCTCCATCCGGCCCTCTCCGCCGACGGCGGGGACAGGGCCGGACAGGTCGAGTACCCGGCCCTGTCCGTCGTCGTCTCGGAAGGCCAGCTCGTCGCCGCTCGGCGACCAGGCCAGCCCGGGCGCCAGCGCACAGGCCAGCTGAACCAGCGGCTCACCGCGGGAACGGTCGGAGATCACCGAAACGTTCAGCCGCTGGCCTACCGACAAGGCCAGCCGATCCGCCGCCGGCGACAAGGCGACACTCACCGGCTGGTCACGGCGAGTCGGCCACGAGTCGGCCACCCGGACCTGGCCCTGCGACCAGGGTCGATGATTATCGGGCTGGCGCTGCGCCGGATCCCGTTGCTGGCCGTCCGGCATGACCATCACCCCGTCTCGCATCCCCTATCGGCCATTATCCGTCACGGTCCGCTCCAGCGGCAGAGCTTCGGGCATATCTGCAGATGTTTGTCCTGGTACAGTCGACTTTTATGGCGGATCGCGAGCCCAGCACGCGGAACGACGCGGCATCGTGGTCGGACTTCGACGCCAACGGGTATTGGAAGAGCAACTATGCCTCGGTCCTTCCGGAGGATGCCCAGATTATCCGGTGCGCCAGCAATTTCCTGATCGAGGCCTGCGGGGGTCGCCCGCCGATCAAAAGAGCCGTAGACGTTGGCGCGGGCACCAATCTCTATCCCGCGCTGCTGATGCTGCCCTGGATCGAACGCATCGTCTTCACCGAGTACGCTCCAGCCAATATCGCCTGGCTCGGGGAGAACCTGACCGACGCACCTGGCGAATGGGCGTGGCAGCCCTTCTGGGCCCTGATGGCGGGCCTGCCCGGATACAGGAACGTCGAGCAGCCCCGGCGCCGCCTGGCCACCCACCACGACATCCGCCGCCTGAGCATCTTCGACCTGCCTCAGCGCACCTGGGACCTGGGCAGCATGTTCTTCGTGGCCGACGGCATGACCGCGGACGAGGCGGAGTTCGAGTGCGCGGTGCGCTCGTTCCTCAACGCGCTCACACCCAGGGCGCCGTTCATGATGGCCTTCATGGAGGGTTCGGCTGGTTATGACGTCAGCGGTGTCAGATTCCCGGCGGTCAAGCTCACGCCCGAGTCCCTGAATACGCTTCTCGCCGGTCTCCCTGTCACCGGCACCAATGTCCTGCGAACCGATAATTCCGTTCGCCGGTTACGCTCCGGTTACGAAGCGATGCTCTTAGTGACGGGATACGTGACGGATGACGGGCCCTGAGGGCTGTCGGCGCGCTCCTCCCGGCGGTAAGCTGTTGTTTTACATAATCTTCGGGCGGATTGTGCGACTCGCGGATCCGAGGTCGGGATGGGACACCTCACGCTGGGCAGCAGCAGGCTACTGCGCCGCAAGATTGCAGACGCCGAGTTAGGCCGTCCGGGCCTTGCGGCTGCACCACCTGCACTACCGTTGCGGTCCATGGTTGATGCTGCTATGCGCGTGCGTAATGCCGAGGCACCATGGAGCGACTTTTCGTCCCATGACTACTGGAGTCATAACTACGAGAAGATGCAACCGGAGGATCAGGAAATAATCCGCCGGGTCAGCCATTTCTTCATCCAAGTGTTCGACGGTCGCCGTCCCGCCCAGCGAGCGATCGACGTCGGCTCAGGAACGAATCTCTATCCCGCCCTGCTGATGCTGCCCTGGACCGACCACCTCCTGCTCACTGACCATTCTGCGAGCAATGTGCGCTGGCTGCGCCGTCACGTCGAGGACGACGCCTCCTGGACCTGGGAGCCCTTCTGGCGGGAACTGCACGAACTCGAGGGCTACAACCGGATCGGCGAGCCGCGCAAGCAACTCCAGGAGGCCTGTGTCGGCGAACCAGGGCGCACAGGAATCGAGCAGCACAGCGTGTTCGGCCTGCCCCGGGCACAATGGCAGCTCGGAACCATGTTCTTTGTCGCCGAGTCCATCACCGAGGACCCTGCCGAGTTTCGCGCCGCGATCGAGGGCTTCGTCGGCGCTCTCCAGCCGGGCGCCCCGTTCGCCGCGACCTTCATGGCCGGCTCGGACGGGTACCCGGTGGCCGGCACCCGCTTTCCGGCCCTGCGGATCACCCCGGACGACGTAACGGAGAACTTCACGGAACTCGGCGTGAGCGAATTGAGCGTGGAGCTGCCCAGGACACCCCACCGGGTGCGGCCAGGGTACGAGGGAATGATCGTGGCCACTGGCGTCGCCGGCGGCCGGTGACGAGAGCCGGGAACCATGGAGATCCAGACGCGGCGGCAGATCCTTGAGATATGGCGCGCGACCGTTGAGTACTCCTACCACGGCGGAGAATGGACGTGGGGCGGGCGAAGCGGACGGAATTCCATCAGCGATGCCGAGCAACTGCTGACCATCCTGTACCCCGCTACCGCCGTCGAGTCGCTGAAGGTGGACAGCGTCGATCAGACCGCGGACGACGTTCTCGAGTACTTGCGCTCTCTCGGCAACGCCCTGGACATCCCGCGACGGCTGGTCACCTTCATCGGCGATTACATGCGCACCTACCTGACCGACGGGGCGCCGGACTTCTCGGGCGATAGCTATTTCGAGGCCGAGGACGGCGAGACGGGGGACGTCAAGACCGAGCAGCGGCAGTTGCACGTGGTCGACTCCTACTCGATGTCCATCACCCTGTGCCTGGCCACGCTGGGCTTCCTGCGGGTCTACCGGCAGGGCCTGCGGAGCCAGCGGATGCTTCGGGAGATCGACGAGCTCGAAGAACTCTCCTCGCAGCGGCTGACCGCCGCGATGGTGGGCCTGCTGCGGAGCTTCACCGTGAACACCTTCGACCCGAGCGAGCCGCCCGGTCAGGCGATGTGCCAGATGATCAACCAGACCGGTGTCGCCACGGAGATCCTGGTTCGCAACCTGCTCCAGGAGCTGGCCGAGATCCGTGCCGGTCTGCGGCAGGAGCTGACGATCGGAATGGGCCAGGTGGCCGAGGAGCTAGACAACCGCGGCCGCCTATTCGAGTGCGGATGGTCCTGGGGAGTCGTCGACGGCGCACCCGAGATCCCCTATGCGAGCAACATCGGCCACCAGCCCGCCGGCCTGGCCGAAGCGCGGCCGTATCTCTATTTCACCGTGACTGCCCTCGACGGTATCCAGGACCTCTTCAGCGAGCGGACCCGTATCCTCGGCCTGCTGAACGAGGAGCAGCAGCGGCTGGCCCGGGCCTTGCAGCTGCGCTGGGACCTGACCCGGCAGTTCTGGGCCAAGGTGGCCACCTTCGGCAACGGCCGGTGGCCGCTCGAAGACCTGCCGTGGGTTACTACCGACGGTCGCGAGTCGGACTACTACTCGGTGCTGCTCACCTCTATCGTCGTCGAGGGCATCGGCAGCGAGAAGATCGCCGACGTTGATGTCGAGCGGATCGGGCGCCTGCTGGAGGAACTGGCCAACCGCGGACGGATCACCCGCAGGCCGATGAAGGAAGACCGGGCGATCGACCTGCACGTGCCGGGCATGCGACTGCGGCTGATCGGTAGCGAGAAGGTGGCCGAAGGTCCTCGGCTGCAGTGGACCGTATCCAGCTTCACGCTGCTGGTGCTGAAGCGGCTGCTGCGGGTGGCCGAACTGCTCGACGACACTACCGCCCGGATCCGGTTCCTCGATCTCGCCGACATGATCTGGACCCACATCGAGCGCCGCAGGATGGACTCGCCGAAGGCCCGCGGACTCTGGGACGAGCCGACCCAGGTATTCACCACTACCTCGTTCACCCCCTACGAGGTGCCGTCCTGGTACCACACCGAACGAGTTATCGAGGTACTGGTCGCCGCCGCCAACGTGACCCAGTCCCTTCCCGCGGGGACCGCGGATCTGACCGGGCACGCGCAGCAGCTCCTGGCCGAGGCGGAGCACCTGTTCGACAAGGAGCGGCTGCGCGGCACGAGCGACACCGGGGAGCAGATGCGGGAGAGCTTCCAGGTCGTGGGCGCAAAACTGCGGCGGGCCCGGGAGCTGATCCGTGACCGGCCAGGCACCGCGAGTGTCCTGGCCGGAGACGTGCTCCGCGAGCTCGACACGGTGGACGCGGCTCGCCAGGACACTGCGAGGATGACTTAGCGATGCTGCTCATCGCAACCTCGGACAAGGGGGGTACCGGCCGCTCGGTCACTGGGAGCAACGTGGTGTACCGACGCGCTCTGCAGGGCGGCGACGTGTGCTACGTCGACTTCGACTTCGGTTCGCCGACTGCGGGCGCGGTCTTCGGCATCAGCGCGCTCTCCCGCGGTACCACCACCGGCAGCGGTACCCACTCCTATCTTCACGGCCGATCGCCGACGGAAGAGTTCTGGGACGTCTGGCAGCATTCCGATCGCATGAGCCTCCGGCAGCGGCCGCCCGGTATCGGCCGGCTCGTGCTGGTGCCCGGTGACGCCGGCGGGGGTGAGTTCTCCTTCGACGACGACATGGTCGAGCGCTGCATCGATCTCTTCCTCCGGCTGCACAGCGAGTTCGAGGTCGTGCTGGTGGACCTGAGCGCCGGCCGGTCATACGCCGCGGAGATCGTGATCGCCGCCACCTCGGCGCCGGAGATGACCGGCGTGACCACCCGATGGCTGGTCTTCCACCGCTGGACCCGGCAGCACATCGTGGCCGCCGCAGGGCTCGTCTACGGCGAACGCGGCCTACTCGACATTGGCGAGCTGCACGGCCGGGAACGCGAGCGGTTCATCGAGGACATCCGCTTCGTCCGGACCGCGCTCGTGGATCCTAACGCCCCGGATCTCGCGGGTCTCCGGCCGCCACAGCTGGCCTGGTTGCGCGAGGCCAACCGGGATCTGCAGCGGCTGGCCGCCGAGCTGCACGTGGGCCGGTCCGCCATGCTCGGATCGGTGCCACTGGACCCGGTACTGCAGTGGCGCGAGCAGTTGATCACCGATAGTGACGTCTGGGCCCGGCACGTCGCGAACCAGGCCACCGTCGAGGCGTTTGAGTCGATCGCGAAGAGCATGATCGACGAGCAGGCCTGGGAACAGTTGTGAGCGAGGTCCGGACCGAGTTCCTGGAGAGCAGTGCCGATCTCAAAGTGGAGGCACTGCCGCTCTCCCACGTCTCCGTCGAGCTCGGTCACCTCTACATGGAGGACCTCGCCGGCGGTCAGGCCGCCATCCGGAACACGTTCGCCGCGGTCGCACCGTGGGTCCGGGCGGCGCAGACTCCGCGAGCGATCGGCTGCGTCAAGCAGTCAGTCCGGATTAGTACGTGTTTCCTGATCGACGACTACTTCAGTCGGTTCTCCTCGCCCGCCGAAGTGATCCCGATGGTGGTGTCCGCGGCCGAGAGCGAGGGACTGCGGATCGACTATCTTGCTCGGGAGTCGGCCTGCGCACAGACGCGGGACAGTCGTCCGGCGGATCTCGTTTTAGCGCGCCTGGTGACCGAGCCAGTGGCTGGGACCACCGGCGGGCGTCCGCCGCTCACCGAGACCGGCTGGCTGACCAACGGGCAGCGATCTCCGATTACCTCCCGCGGCGAGGCGATGGCCAAGCGCAGCCCCTGGCAACCGCCCAGCGAGAGCGCGCGCCGACGGCACTCGATCTTCGTCGACGTCGAGCTATGGGACGAGCACGAGGGTCACCGGACCTGGTCCTGCCCGATGCTGGCGGCCGTCTGGCAGTTGATCCGGTTGGGGCTCCTGCGCGACCACGGCCGTCCGGTCCTGATCCCGCAGGACTGGACGGGCCCGTGGCCGGACAACTGGGACGAGATGCCGCCGATCACCCGGCTTAACCTCGGCGCGGCGGCCTTCACTGCTTACACGACGCTTTCGGCATTGTCGCCCCGCTTCCTTCCAGTCGAGCTGGCGGTCCGCACCATCCTCAGCCAGTTCGCCGGCGAGGGCTCGGTCCTCGCCGAGGCCGAAACCAGGGCCGCACGGGACGGGATGCAGCTACCGGTTGAACTGGTGGACCGGATCCGATATGTGTTCGCGACCCCGGGAGAGACCGACCCGGCGTGACAGAGCCCGTCGTGACAGAGCCCGTCGTGACAGAGCCCGTCGTGACACTGGCACCGGTCGTTCATTTGCTGATCTGACGCTCGGGGTCGGCGGCCAGCCACAGTTGCTCGAACTGGTTCTCCAGGTCGTGAACCCGGGCCGGTATCGGCGCGATCAGGGTCCGCACGATGGCCGGCCTGATTCGCCCGGCATTGAACGTGGTCGCCGGCGTCGTCTCGTAGCTGACGGCTCCGTCGAAGATAATGAAGTCGAAGATCATCGCCCTGAGCCCTTCCGGAATGAGCTGATGATCGAGCATCCGGACCTCGACGCCGACGTCACGCTGCATCTGGGTGATCTTCAGGAACGTCTCGTCGCGGGCCAGGTCCTCGGTCTCGAACACGAAGATGCGCCGGATCGAGACCTTCCGACTACCGATCGCCTCGCGCTGGAGCTCCAGATAGCGAGTGCCCAGGTCGCTCGTCCACAACCCGCCGTCGAAGCCGCGCAGGCCGGCGTCCACGGTGGACAGCGAGATCGCGTCGATCGAGTGCTGGGCCTCCTCGGCCAGCCCGAGCAGCCATTCCCGGTCCTCGCCGTCATAGACGATCTCGCTGCCGACCGGCAGGTGCCGCACGAACCAGGTCAGTCGCTCAAGCTCCCGGCGCGCGAGGCGCTGCAACAGCGGGCTGACGCTGGGGTCCGCTCCGCCGGCCGCTTCCAGAAAGTCTGTCAGCAGGGCGGTGTCCAGGGCCGACTGTTCCATCCGGTCGAACAGCTCGGTGGATCTGTCGATCTTCTTAAAGCCGGCGGCCAGGTGCTCGTCCAGTCCCGAGAGCCGGAGCTCGGAGTCGATGAGGAACAGCACGAGCATGACTCCCAGAGTGATCAGCGCCGCCAGCTCGAAGGCGCTCCGACTCGACATTCCAGCGGCGTTCGACGACACGATCGCGATTAACCCGAGAAGCAGCGGGATCCCGATCTTCGAGCTGATGCCCAGAGCGAGGTTCCGACGCATTCCGCCGTGGGTCATGCGGGCTCCGATCTCCTTGGCTCAGCGAGCGATTGCAGTCTCCTGAGCTCAGTGAGCGGTTGCAGCGCTTCTATGATGCCCACGGACAACTGATCCCGTATCCGTTCGACGGTTTTCTGCCATTGCAGTGAAAATCCCGACCTGAGATCGAACTCCTTCCAGATCCCGATCAGAGTCTTGTCCACGTGGGCCGCCGGCATCCAGGCGTGGACGAGATGATCGATGCCGGGCCGGAGCAGACCGATCAGCTCGGCGGCCGGGCGACTGCGGGCCACGGCCCGATCCACCAGGTCGAGCAGCGCTGAGAGCAGCCAGTCGTGCAGGGCGAGGTCGGCACAGAAGTCCGCCAGTGCCCGGGGATCGGGTTCGTCGCTGCGCAGCCGGACGGTCCGCAGCCCGTCGGCGCCCAGCGTAAAGGTCATCTCCTGTCCAGATTCCGCCGCCTCCGCCGACCAGCGCAGCCGGGTTCGGCGGCTCCGGAACGGCGGGTCGTGGTCGATCTGCCTGCTCCGCTGGATCGCGGCCAGCGCCCGGATGTTCACCGCGCCGAGGTCGAGGGCCTTCGTGGTTGCCGGACCGCCGAGGAAGCCGGTCGCCAGGTTCTCCTCGGACGCGGTTCCGAGTACCTCAAGCACGCCGGGCCGAGCCAGGTAGTGCGCCCATGGCCGACGCCGGCCGGTGGGCTCGTGCCTGAGGGCGGCATGAGTCCCGGCCTGGACGATGTGGCCATCGGTCAGTGATACCCGGGTCGCCGGCGTCCCGACGAGCCGTACCTCCCGGCAGCCCGTGATGGGGGCAAGGCAGTCGACTCCGGTGAGTACCTCGGGCGACCACGCGAAGCGAACCGGACGCTGACGAGTCCGCACCGAGCCGCCCGGCAGGACGGCGAGCAGCGCTGCTGCGGTGTCGGCTGACACCGCGGTGGACGTCAGCAGAAGGCCCGTGTGGACCTCTCCGATGGTCAGCGGCACTGTCGGTCGATGTCGCGGGCTGGACGCCTCATGCTGCGATTCCATCGCACAGTGCCCTCCTGGCGCAATGCCCGACGGCAGTCAAGCTCGTCGTTCTTGCGGGTGCGGATAGTCCGGCGAACGGCGTTGAAAAGTCAGGATGCGGGGGTTGCGGATGACACCGTCGCGGATCTCGATGGCCCGCCGGATGGTCTCGTTCGATTTCCAGGTCAGCGAGCCTGTGAGCACCGGACGCAAGTGCGGCAGCAGAGCCTCGCTTATCTCCCAGGTGGCGGAGTTCCACAGTTGCGACGGGCTGTGGTCCACGCCGTAGTAGTGAACGTTATTGCCGACCAAGAGCATCGGCTCCGCGAAGGAGGTGGGGCGTGCCCAGCTGAAGCCCATGCCCTCGTCGCACGACACGTCCACGATGAGGCTGCCGGGCGCGAAGGAGTCCAGGTCGCCGCTGGTGACGAACATGAGCGGTGCGTCGGTGTCCTGCAGCACGCAGTTGACCACGATGTCGTGCTCGGCGAGGAAGGCCGCCAGTGGCACCGGACCGCTTTCGCGCAGCGCACGGCAGCGGCTCGGGCTCTCGGGGTCCTGCTCGAAATGCACCATGCGTGCCGAGTGGATCGGCGAGCCGACCGCATTGACGTCACGATGAGTCAGGACGTGGACGTCGTTCACGCCGTGCGCGTTGAGGGCCGTCACCGCGCCCCGGCCGGCCGCCCCGAAGCCAATGACGGCCGCCCGCAGCCGACGACCATATTCGCCCGTCGTCCCGATGAGCTCCAGGGCATGGAGCACCGAGCAGTAACCGGCTAGCTCGTTATTCTTGTGAAAGACGTGCAAGTTGAACGAGCCGTCGGCAGCCCAGTAATTCATCGCCTCGAAGGCGATCAATGTGAGCCGCCGGTCGATGCTCAGCTGAGTGATCTCCTCGTCCTGGACGCAATGCGGCCAGCCCCACAGAACCTGCCCCGCCCGCATCTCGGCGAGGTCCTGCGGCCGCGGCTTGGGGAGAAGAACGACATCGCACTCGGCGAGGAGCTGGTCACGGGTGCGAAGCCCGGCGACCATGCGCGCCAGCTGCTCGTCTGGGACGCCGAAGCGCTCGCCGTAGCCGCGCTCAAGGTAGACGCGTTCCCGCAGGTCAGCATCTATCCGCTCAACGTGCAGCGGATGGATCGCGAGCCGGCGCTCGTGCTCCTTCCGCGACTGCGAGATGACTCCGAGGCTTAGCTGGTCCACGCACGCTCCCTGTTGCTCCCTAGCTCAGGTCTTGTGTAGCACGGACGTGCCGGTCCGCAGGACGTCACGCATGGCATCGAGGACGGCTGGATCTTCGATGGTGGATGGCACCGGCTCGTCAGTCCCGTCGGCGATGCTGCGCATTGTCTTGCGCAGCATCTTGCCGGACCGGGTCTTGGGGATGGCGGCGACTACGTCCACCCGCCGGAGCGAGGCAACCGCGCCGATCTGGTCGCGGATCAGCTGGACGAGTTCCGCGGACAGCGCGGCCGGGTCTGCAGTGGCGCCGGCCTTGAGTACGACGAACCCGCGAGGTATCTGGCCCTTGAGCTCGTCGTTCACCCCGATCACCGCGCATTCGGCCACGGCGGGATGGCTGGCCAGCACCTCCTCCATCTCGCCGGTGGACAGCCGGTGACCGGCCACATTGATCACATCGTCGATGCGGCCCATGACGTACAGGTAGCCGTCGCGGTCCCGGTAACCGCCGTCGCCGGTGACGTAGGCGCCGGGGAACCGCGACAGGTACGAGTCGACGAACCGCTGGTCGTCGCCCCACAGGGTGGGCAGACAGCCGGGCGGCAGCGGCAGCCGGATCACGATCTCCCCAGGAACCCCAGGCGCCACCTCGGCACCAGCGGTATTGACGATGCGGACGTCGTAACCGGGCGCGGGCACAGTAGGCGAGCCCGGCTTAGTCACCATGGGCTCCAGGCCCATCGGATCGGCGGCGATCGCCCAGCCGGTCTCTGTCTGCCACCAGTGATCGATCACCGGGATGCCCAGCAACTCGCCTGCCCACCGGTAGGTCTCCGGGTCAAGCCGCTCCCCAGCGAGGAACAGGTACCGCAGGCTGGACAGGTCGTAGGTGCGAACCAGCTCGCCGCCCGGGTCCTCCTTCTTGATCGCGCGAAACGCCGTCGGCGCGGTGAACAGCGTCTTGACCCGGTGCTCGGCGATCACCCGCCAGAACGCGCCCGCGTCCGGGGTACCCACCGGCTTCCCCTCGTACAGCACCGTGGTGCACCCGGCGAGTAGCGGCGCGTACACGATATAGGAGTGCCCGACCACCCAACCGATGTCGGAGGCCGCCCAGTACACGTCGCCCGGCCGGGTGTCGTAGATGTGCTCCATGCTCCAGCACAAGGCGACCGCGTGGCCACCATTGTCGCGGACCACGCCTTTGGGCTTGGCGGTGGTACCCGAGGTGTACAGGACGTACAGCGGGTCGGAGGCCGCGACCGGGACGCAGCCGACCGGCTCGGCCGCGGAAATCACCTGCTCCCAGTCCAGGTCGCGCCCGGCAGTCAGGGTCGCCGGCGCCTGCGGACGCTGGACGATGACGCAGCGGCCCGGCTTGCGGGCCGACAACCCGATGGCGCGGTCGAGGATCGGCTTGTACTCCACGATGCGGCTGCCCTCGATGCCGCACGAGGCCGAGACGATGACCTTCGGCGCCACGTCATCGATCCGCAGCGCGAGCTCGCGCGCAGCAAACCCGCCGAACACCACCGAATGCACCGCGCCGATCCGCGCGCATGCCAGCATCGCCACCACAGCCTCGGGAATCATCGGCATGTAGATGACCACCCTGTCGCCCGCGCTCACGCCCAGGTTGTGCAGCACGCCGGCGAAACGCGCCACCTCGTCCAGCAACTCGCAGTAGGTCATCGTCCGCTGGGACCCTGTCACTGGGCTGTCGTAGATCAGCGCGGCCTGGTCGCCGCGTCCATCGCGGACGTGCCGGTCCAGGGCATTGAAGCAGGTGTTCAGCACACCATCGGCGAACCAGTGGTAAAACGGCGGATTCGAGGCATCCAGGACCACCGTCGGCTTCCGGTACCAGTCGACTGACCCGGCAGCCTCGCCCCAGAATCCTTCGGGATCGGCGATGCTCCGGCGGAATACTTCCGCATAGCGGCCCATGACAGCGCTCCTTCTGTAGTCGCCGGCCAGTACGGCGACGAGCAGAACCAGGTAGCCGTCACCAGCCCGGTGAGTCTCCTCATAGCCAGGCGATACCGTGAGGATGAGCCTGCCGGCCGCCGCTGAACAGCGCCAAAGGTCCTGACCAAGCCCTGCAAAAGCCCGTACCGCAGCAGAACTCGACGCGGTGGCTACGACCCTTGGCGTGGGCGGATGAGCAGGGTGAGGCTCCTGCCGCTGGGACTCCTCAGGCGTGTCGGCGATATTCGGCTACGCAGTCCTTGCTAGGCTTAATGATTCGTAATTCCGCCTGGCGGTGTGCCGAACTTTCATACGGACGTCACGCCGCTTCTGCTTAAATGCGGCCAGCATTACACAGCTCGGTTATAGCGGGGGATGAAAGTAAATGTGTCTTAAACTAGCGAAAACCGCGGCCGCCGGCTTAGCAGCGGCCATCGCCCTCGCCACTGCCCAGCCGGCACTGGCCGCCCCGGCACTGGCCGTCATGGTGCCGTGCAGTCCCGTAGCCCTCGCCGCCGCCATCACGGGCGCTACGAGCAACGAGACGCTGGAGCTCGCGGCGTCATGCCGGTATGTCCTGACCATCGCGCTGCCCGCCATCAGCGAGAACCTCACCATCAAGGGCAACGGCGCCACCCTCCAGCGCAGCACCGCCGCCGGCACGCCGCCCTTCGCCATCCTCGCGGCGACCTCGGGCAATCTCGCGATCAGCCGGCTGAGCTTCCGCAACGGTTCCGGGGGCGCCATCAGCTATCAAAGCGGCTCGGCGCCGGGCGGCGACGTCACGATCACCGGCGGCACCTTTGCCGACAACGCCGGCGGCGCCATCAACGACGACGGTTCTCCCGACGGAGCGCTGACCGTGACCGGGGCCAGCTTCGCTCGCAACGCCGGGGGCGCCATCAACGATGGCGACGAGAACAACAATGCCGGAGCGCTGACCGTGGCCCGCGCTACCTTCACTCGCAACACCGGTGGCGCCATTACCGACTTCGGCAACGACAACTCCGGCAGCGACACGGTGACCGGCAGCACCTTCACCGGCAACGCCGGCGGCGCCATCAACTACCAGAGCTTTCCCGAGGGCAGCCCGCCCACCCTCGTGGTGACGAGGTCTGCCTTCACCCGCAATACCGGCAGTGGCATCACCTGCTCCTACTACGCGTCCTGCTACCTGTCGGTCACCAGATCCACCTTCACTGGCAACGCCGGCAGCGGCATCAGTTCCGCTTCACAGGACATCCAGATGACGGTATCCCGCAGTACCTTCACCCACAACACCGCCGATCTGGGTGGCGCCATCGACATTGACAGCTCGCAAATGGGGATCCTGACCGCGACCAGCGACACCTTCAACGGGAACACCGCTACCTCCGGCGGCGGCGCTATCTACAACTTTGACTACGTGGCGGCGACCGACTCCACCTTCACCGGGAACTCCGCTCCCGTGGGCGGCGGCATGGAAAACGAATGGAATTCCGACGTGTCCGGTTCCACGTTCCGCAACAATAGGGCAGCGTCGGCCGGCGGTGGCTTGTACAACGACGACCACATCTCGGTGACCGGCTCCACCTTCCGCAAGAACACGGCCGGCTCGGGCGGCGGCATCGCCCAGATACCGGCCGGCGCGGATAATTTCGGGCAGGACACTCCGACGATCACGCTCACCGGCAGCAAGATCAGCGGCAACAAGGCGGCCGCCGACGGTGGCGGCATCGACAACACCATTGACACCAGCTACTCGGGCCCGGGCCCGGGCCCGGGGACGGTGACCGTCACGAGCAGCCGGGTCGCTGGCAACTCCGCCGGAGGAGATGGCGGCGGCATCTACAACTTCGGCGGCGGATCCGTTCCGCTGACCAGTTCCGTCGTGACGGGCAACCGGCCCGATAACTGCGCGCCGGCGAACGTCGTCCCTGGCTGCCTGGACGGCTCCGCCACCGCGGCGGCCGTCCATGAGCTAAGTCCCGGCCGGCACGTCAGTCCCCCGCAACAAGTCCAGTGCATGATCGATCGCCCCGGCAGGCCGACCGAGGTGCGGGATCAGCGGCCGTGGCAGTGCGGCGTCCATGATGACCGCAGCCGAGCGGCGCTCATCGATCGCCCGGGCCGCCCGTCGCTATGAGCCGCTTCACCAGTTCGATGGCCTGGGCCAGCTGGCGCTGCTCGGCGCGGGACAGCTTGGAGCCGATGGCGTCGGCCAGCCATCTCGCCCGCCGCTGCCGTCCGGCGTCAAGCACGATCCTGCCCGCGGTGGTCAGCGAGAGCAGCACCATCCGGCCATCCGTAGGGTGCGGCCGCCGTTCTACCCAGCCGCGGGCCTCGACCTCGGCGACGGTGGCAGCCATCGACTGGTGCCGCACCGCCTCGGCGTCTGCGAGTTCCCGGATGGTCTGCGGGCCGGACCGGTCAAGGCGCCCCAGCACCGCCGCGAGCCGGGGTGCCACCTCGTCGGCATCCGCCCGGACCAGGCGCACGAACTGACCAACGACGAGGCGCAACTCAGCGCCCACCGCCGCCGGGTCGGGGGCCCCGTTATCCGTCGTCATTGGCATGTGACCTACCATTATACAGTCTACCTGTACAGCTAAACTGTATAGCGTGAAGGCATCACGTCGTCCGGCGAGAGGCCCTGCCGTGAGGTGCGCGGATACCGGATAAGGGCACACTGACGTCGCAATCGGGCTAATCTGCCCCTACATGCGGAAGTGGCGCGCCCTGGCGGGTAGTGGCGTTTTCTGGCCAATAGGCCGTTCGGCGGCTAGCCATTACCAGCGCCCACGCCGTCAGGCAGCATGGCCATAGAGTCGGTGGGAGGCAGGTGGCTTCGGGTTGGTTGAGCCGCTGACCAGCGAAGACCCCCGCGAGATCGCCGGTTATCAACTCCGGGGCCGACTCGGCGCCGGTGGAATGGGCCGGGTGTACCTGGCGTTCACCCGGGGCGGCCGGGCCGTCGCGATCAAGGTGGTCCGGGCGGAGTTCGGTGACGAGGAGGAGTTCCGGGATCGGTTCCGCCGGGAAGTCGTCGCCGCGCAGCGCGTCCATGGCATGTACACGGCGCAGGTGCTCGACGCTGACCCGGAGGCCCGGCAGCCGTGGCTCGCGACCGCTTACGTGCCGGGGCTGTCGCTCCAGCAGGCGGTCACCGGCTATGGCCCGCTGCCGCCGGACAGCGTCTTCCTGCTGATCGCCGGGATTGCGGAGGCGCTCCAGGCCATCCACGCGGTAGGCATCGTGCATCGCGACCTCAAGCCATCCAACGTGATCCTCGCGGCGGACGGCCCGCGCGTCATCGACTTCGGGATCGCCAGGGCGGTCGCGGCGCCGGCCCTGACCCGCGGCGGCGTCTGGATCGGCTCCCCCCGGTTCATGGCTCCTGAGCAGGCCCGTGGCCAGCCGGTGACGCCCGCCGTCGATGTGTTCGCACTGGGCTCGCTGGCCACCTATGCGATCGCCGGCCGGCCGCCGTTCGGCGGTGGCAGCGCGGACGCGGTGCTCTACCGGGTGCTCAACGAGGCACCGGACCTGGCCGACTGCCCGGCGGACCTGCGGCCGCTGATCGAGCGCTGCCTCGCCAAGGACCCGGCGCAGCGACCGCAGCCCGCTGACATCATCGACACCTGCCAGGCCCGGATGACCGAGGGCGCGCTGGCGTTCGACGGGTCGTGGCTGGCGGCGGCGGTGTCTGCTGTCGTGGCGGCGCCTCTCGCTTCCCTGGTGCCAGGTAAGGGGGGCGGGCTGGAGGATGGCACCGGCACGGAACCGTCGTTCTCCGGCGAGCACTCCGGTGCCGGGGCGCAAAATGAGGACACCTACTCCGGCGTGGTGCGCGACCCGCCGGAACGGCCCGTGGGGAGCATGCTCGGGCCGGCGGGTGTGTCCGCTCCGGGTGACGTACCCCGCGACGGCCAGCCGGGGACGCCGAGAAGAACCGTCATCCGCCGGTCCGCCGCGGTCTTCGGGCTGGTCGCGGCGGTAGCCGCTGGCGTGGTCCTGCTACCCGGCGCGGTCAGCCTGGGCACCGGGCACGCCCGCCCGCAAGCCGTCGGCGGCTATGGCCAGACGAGCGCTCCCCCGCCCGTTCACGCAATTCCGGCGGCGACGGCCCGGAGCACACCGGCGGCCTCGCCGTCGCCGCACCCGTCGCCGCCCGGTGCCAGGACAGGGCCGGGGCCAGCCGCGCCAGCGACGCCGCCCGCTACGGCAAGCCCGCCCGCTACGGCAAGCCGGCCCGTTTCGCCGGCCCGCACCGGCCGGGCCGCATTCGGCGGGAGCTGGAGTGGCACTGTCAGCCAGCCCACCTGGACCGTGACCAGCTGGATGGTCAAGCTGGTCATCCCGGCGGCGGGCCGGGAGGGCAGCTACAGTGCGCCGACGTTAGGGTGCTCGGGCACCCTGACGGTGACGAACTACACCGACACCACCATGCATGCGACGGCGAAGACGACCAGCGCGGTGAACGCGGGCTGCGTAAGCAAGGCTCGGCTGACCCTGGACTTGTCCGGCCCGGCTGAGCTGAGCATGACCTGGGTGCCCGTCGGCGCTGCCCACAAAAAGACCGGCACGGCTACGCTGGCCGGCGGCTAGGTCGATCGACAACCCGGCTTACAGCAGCTGATCGTGTTCCTCGGCCGCCGCTGCACGTAC
>Ga0209839_10000023_pt1 | contig 57174 bp, 55 predicted proteins | sample OrgsoiDNA2013050_FD_185800 | JGI IMG/M metagenome (GOLD analysis project Ga0209839, IMG submission 185800) | Permafrost soil microbial communities from the Arctic, to analyse light accelerated degradation of dissolved organic matter (DOM) -... | ecosystem: Environmental > Terrestrial > Soil >... | reverse complement strand
TAACGCTTAACGCATAAGGCGTAAAGCTCAAAGCCTGATGGTTCTGCCAAAACCCCGGCTTGGAGGGGGACGGGGGGACGGGTAGGAATTTTCGGGTTTGGTTTTTATAATAAAATCGAATATGAATAAATTGGATACTGAAAATGAATCTTAATGCTGCTTTTTCAATAAACGATTTATACCAGCTTTATCTAAAATACCCTTCTGTTTGTACAGATACGCGCAAGGTTCAGAAAGGGGATCTTTTTTTTGCATTGAAAGGAGAAAATTTCAACGGCAACCTTTTCGCCGGCCAGGCTATAGCTAACGGCGCGGCCTATGCGATCATTGATGAAACATCCGCTGTATTAAATGATCGTATGATCCGGGTCGAAAATGTATTGGCGAGCCTGCAGGCACTGGCAGCCCATCACCGTAACCAGTTCTCCATTCCCTTTATCGCCATTACCGGAAGTAATGGAAAAACAACCACCAAGGAACTGATACACGCCGTGCTTTCTGAGAAATATAAAACCTACACTACGGACGGTAACCTGAATAATCACATCGGTATTCCGCTCACGCTGTTGAAGATTAAAAAAGACGCAGAAATCGCCATCGTCGAAATGGGAGCCAACCACTTGAATGAAATTGCCGGCTATTGTTTATATACCCGTCCCACCCACGGACTGATCACCAATGCCGGCAAGGCGCACCTGGAAGGATTTGGGAGCCTTGAAGGAGTCAAAAAAGGCAAGGGTGAATTATATGATTATCTGCGGGCGTACGGAGGAACTGCCTTTGTAATGTGGGATTATGATTATCTGCAACAGATGAGCAAAGGTATCCGGGAAGTTTTTTCTTATGGAACAAATCACGCAGACATCACCGGAGTGACAGAATCATCAACGCCATATCTGAAAATCAGGATCACGAAAGGGCAATCACAGGGACCAATTCAAACCCATTTGACGGGAGCCTATAACCTGCCCAATGTACTCGCAGCGGTTTGTCTGGGTCGTTATTTTAAAATTGATCCGGCCGTCATAAAAAAGGGAATTGAAAATTATTCCCCCTCCAACAGCCGTTCACAACTAATCAAAGCAGGCACCAACACCATCATACTGGACGCATACAATGCCAATCCCTCCAGCATGAAACTCGCGATTGAAAATTTTATTCAGTTTCCCGAAAGTGATAAAGTATTGTTGCTGGGAGGCATGGCCGAACTGGGTTCCGGCAGTATCGCGGAACACCGGCAGATCCTGGACCAGATTAAAACAAACCACTGGAAAGACGTTGTACTTGTGGGTGGTGATTTTCTAAAAATCAAACATCCTTACAGGAGTTTTGAAAGTGCAGAAGAAGCCGGCAGGTGGCTGGGCTCCCAATCCTTTGAGAATACCGCTTTCCTTGTCAAAGGATCCCGCAGCATGAAGATGGAGAAGGCGATTCAAAGCTTAACGCGTAACGCGTAACGCGTAACGCCAAACGCAAACGAATTTTCATTAGTCAAATTTTATCAGAACGCCGTCAAACGTCTAACAGCATTTAATAAAAGCCAGCCCTTGCAAAGCGTTTGGCGTTAAGCGTTAGACGTTAAGCTTTTTTAGGTTTGAATTTAACGACCACGTTTTTTATGGGTTTAAGCGTTTGAATATATGCGTAAATATTTCCAAGATCAGTATCGGTCATCGTTCCATATAGTGTCCATGGCATAAAGGTTTGCATTTCACCCAGCGGTACCACCCGGTGAGCCGTGGCGCTGTCTCTGTACATCGCGAAATGCTGGATGAAAAGTTCCCTTGTCCAGGATCCGATTCCGGTTTCTTTATCGGGCGTAATATTCGCCGAGGTCACCATTCCTCCGGGCACGGGAAAAATACGGCCACCGCCCAGTGCCAGGGATTCATCAAATTTTCCTTTTTCAAATGGTGTATGACAATCATGACAGGCCGCGATGGTAAACAGATATTTGCCGGTGGCAAGACTATCGCTGGCTTGTGGAAACTGCATAGGTTCCGCTTTTACGGGAACCGTATTCAGAATAATATTCATGGGGAAATCAGCAGAAGAAGCCGGAACATGATTTTCTATCGGTGTCAGCGAACGAAGAAAGGCAATCACACATTTCACGTCTTCCGGATCGGCGAATCCATAGGAATGATAAGGCATCACTGGAAATAAAGGTTTTCCGTTCCTGCGAACGCCTGTGGTAATGGCCCTGTAAATTTCTCCGTCTGTCCAGTCCCCGATACCCACCGGTGTGATATTGGCAGAATAGAAAATGCCGGGGAAACCCTCACTCTGATCAAATCGTTCCCCGCCGCGTCCCATCGTTGACGGATCCATCGGCATGGAGTACTGGGTCGTATCGCGTTTGCTATGACAGTCCATACAGGACATCACAGATTTTGCGAGGTAGGCACCCCTTTCAATTCTCGCTGACGATTTTTCAACCGATATCTGAGGGGCCGGTCCCACGTTAGGTAAGACAATTTTTATATACCCAACAATAATAATGAGAATAAGAAGGATAGACAATACAAGGATGCCAAGCACTTTCAGAAGCTTTTTCATGTTGGTGGGTTTATACTGAAATTAAAATTTTCTAGCGAAGGCTGATCAGCGAACTCAGCGGTGTACGGCGGTTTTTGAAATCCATCATATCAACTTTCACGCTGCCCACGCTGATTGGGCTTTCGACACGTACGGGAATATGGTTTGCGTCATCACTCACCCATACGGTCATTTTTTCCCCTCCTTCAAAAATGGTTCCTTTTAACAACAGGGGTTTGAACTTAATGGCCCTGAACTTGCCATACTTCGTCTTAATGGTTTCCTTTCCGATGTATCGAATATAGAGCGGATAAACCTGATTGTCCAGAAACATATTGAATGGAATCTTATCCCCGGGATTCATTTTGTTGAAGTCAATATTACGGGCATAATACATGGAACTGAGTACGTCCTGTATACAATCGGGTGTTTTAAATACACCGGAATTGGTAATGGCCGTATTGGCGGTTTTATTGAAACTTATATTTTCGTATTTCTTGTATGATCCTTCGTTTACATTACGGATAAACTTCAGCGGCTGGAGGTTGCTTGTATCAATAAATGTTTCATATTTATCCCTGACTTTGAAAAAATTATCATAGAACGAATAGGTCTTGCCTTCTCCGGTCACGTGATAAACGGGCTTCCCGTTCAGATTTTCCATCGCGCAGGTAAACGTGGCTTCTCCCGCCGCGATATAAACGCCGGCCAGCGTATAATAAACCCGGTACGTTATACTTTCACCCGCCTGAAAGGCATGATTCGGCAAACCACAGAAATCGTCACCTCCTCTTAAGGGTATTGAAACGGCAATAAGCAATGCACATACGATTCCTGAAATCGATTTCATTTGCTGCTGAATAATTTGATCCTTAAAATTAATAAACTCCCAACCAACGCAGGGATTATTAAATTGATGAGCCAGATACCCAGGGATACTGCAAGAATACCCGCCATATTGGATGTAAACACCTGAAAGATCTGGATACCCGCAGCCCAACGGAATCCAAGATCTGTTAAAAATGTTAAAGTCGGCACAACGGCCATCAAAACAAACATAACACTTACACCGGTAAACACCTGTTTCCCCATCAACGGAATCCCGAAAAGTGAGAACAAGAGGAAATATTGCAATATAAATACCAGGTATCGAATGGTTGAGAGTATGAGCATGCCCGTTAAGACGCTGAATCTAAAATCCTGAGGTATGCTGAATTTTTTCTGACTTTTTTTCAACCATGTATTTACTCTTCTTACCAACGGATCAAATCTGAAATATACAAGCCCGAGCCCGATCGCAGCCAGAGCGGTAAGGATCATCGCAAATTTGAAAAATGAACTCGTTATAAAGGAAGACTGAAAATGAAAAGGCAAAGAAGAAAAGAGCCATAGTCCGAAGGCTCCTGCAACCAGGGTTACCAGCATCTGGGACATACTACAGAGTATGGTAGGTGTTACGGAAAGGATTTTATTTCCCGGATCAACAAATAACATTCTGCCAAGGTATTCCCCTACCCGGTTCGGCGTGAACGAAGCGATACAGGTTCCGGCCAGGACGGCTTTGAACGCGCGGAAAAACCCGATTGACTGAACTGGTTTCAAGGCAATCTGCCACTTCCAGGTCTCGAGCGCCCAGTTGACCCACATCAAACCAAACATGCAATATAATTTCCACTGTTGTTTTCCGATGGCCGCATCCAGCATCTGGTGAAGCGAATCCCTCCAGTGCGGCTGCCTCTGCAACTGACGGGCAACCGTATAGAAAAGAAATAACATAATCAGGGGACCGGCCACATAGTTGACTATTAATTTGATATTTTTGTTGGGCGCCACAATCAAAAATAGCGTTCCCTCTGCAAAAGAACTCCAAAATAATCCTGGGTATAGATCCCGGCACCCTCCTGATGGGATGGGGACTGATCTGTGTGGAAGGACAGCAGACGACATTCATAGAAATGGATGTGCTGCATGTGCCCGTGCGAATGGATGCCTACCAGCGGCTGGAACTGATCTATTTTACCATCCAGCAACTCATTCAAAAATTCAGGCCCGATGATTTTGCTATCGAAGCCCCTTTTTATGGTAAGAATGTACAGAGCATGCTAAAACTCGGAAGGGCCCAGGGTGTTGCCATCGCCGCAGCCATGCAATCAGGCATACCGGTTACGGAATATGCGCCACGGAAAATAAAACAATCCATAACCGGAAATGGGAGTGCGGGTAAAGAACAGGTTTGGAAAATGCTGTGTCAAATTCTGGAGATCCGAATAGAACTGGATCGCTTTGATGCCTCCGACGCCCTGGCCGTTGCACTATGTCACCATTACCAATTCCGCTCTCCGGTATCCACCGGGAAAAAATTGAATGGGTGGGCAGATTTTATTACCAAAAATCCGAAAAGAGTAATTTGAAAATTTGGAAATTGCTTTTCAGGTTTGGTAGATAAGGAGTTTCTTATTCTGACCTTTATTTCCATATTTAATTTCCAAATTTTCAAATTATTTCAATGACCCTATTTTCCAGAATCATAAATGGTGAAATCCCGAGTTACCGCATCGCCGAAGATGATTTTTTTCTGGCATTCCTGGATATCAATCCGCTTCGGGAAGGACATACCCTGGTAATACCCAAAACAGAAACTGATCATTTTTTTGATCTGGATGAAAAATATCTTTCCCGGATCCTGGTCTTTGCAAAACCCATCGCCCATGCCATAGAAAAATCATTTCCCTGTAACCGTTGCGGTATGGTGGTTGTGGGTCTTGAAGTGCCACACGCTCACCTGCATTTGATTCCTATCGATCAGGTGAATGATATGAATTTTAAAAATCCAAAATTGAAATTAAGTGAGGACGCATTCAGAAATATTCAGGAGAAAATCATTTCGAATTTGAAAATTTGAGAATTTGAGAATTTGGAAATTGAATTTCCATCTGAAAACAAAGAATCCATTATTTCCAAATCTTCGAATTTCCAAATTCCCAAATTAAACTGTAATATTTTCCACCTTGAATTGAAGTTTGCCTGCAGGTACGGTTACGTCCGCTACTTCTCCAACCTGTTTTCCCAGAAGGCCTTTTCCAATAGGTGAGGAAACAGAGATTTTACCCAGTTTGAGATCTGCTTCTTTTTCAGAAACCAGGTGATAGGTTGACTGTTTTTTATTGGACAGGTTGGTAACCGTTACTTTGGTTAGAATGGATACTTTGCTCGTATCAATATTTCCTTCCTCCAGAATACGAACATTTGCCAGATCTGATTCCAGACGCTGGATCTTTGCCTCAAGAATACCCTGCGATTCTTTTGCCGCATCATATTCCGCATTTTCCTTCAGGTCTCCTTTTTCTCTCGCCTCGGCAATCGCCCTCGAAGCCGCCGGCCGGTCAATACTTTTCATTTTTTGCAATTCACCCCTCAGTTTCTCGAGTGCCTCCTTGGTCAGATATGTGATTCCACTCATAAATCCTCCTCTTGTTTATTATAAAAGAAAAAAAATACAACGCCCTTTGGGAGGCGTTGCATTTATACAAAGATAAGGAATCCGATTAAAAAGGTATTTTTCGCGCCTTTCTGGGACGAAAACAGGAGTCCGGCAGACTCAATCCCTAAAGACCGAGTTTATCCAGAATTACCTTGGCCATCAGGTAAAAGGCCTCATGGCTGTACCCGGCAATATGCGGGGTCAGCAACACATTTTCAAAGCCCAGGAGTTTGTCAAGCTGCTGCTTTTCCAGGTCCGTATAGCTGTCAAGTTTTTCATTCTCAAGCACATCCAGCGCGGCCCCGGCAATTTTCCCGCTCTCCAGGGCCCTTATGAGGGCCGCGGTGTCCTGTGTTTTACCCCGGCTGGTATTGATAAAAAAAGGCTTGCTTTTTAATGAAGCAAAAAAGCTATCCCCGGCCAAATGGAAGGTCTCCTCAGTCAGCGGAGTGTGCAGGCTGATCACATCGGCATATCTTCCCAGCTGTTCCATATTGGCTTCCTTGATCTTACCCGCTCCGAAGTTGAACCTGTATTTATCGTAGGCCAGGACTGTAACGTCAAAGGGTGACAATAACCGGGCAAATGCAGAGCCGGTATTTCCATAGCCGATGATGCCAACCGTTTTCCCGGTCAGCTCGGTTCCTCTGTTGGCCTCCCGGATCCATTTTCCCCGCTTTATTTCCGCTGAGGCCCGGGGGATATTGTTTAACAATGAAAGCAGCATCCCCAGCGCGTGCTCGCCGACTGCATTTCGGTTACCCTCAGGGCTGCTGACACAGCGGACTCCTTTCTGGGTTGCAAAGTCTACGTCTATCAGCTCCATGCCGCTGCCCAGCCTCCCAATCCATTTCAGCACGGTTGCTCTTTCCAGAACGGGCCTGTCAATTTTTAGTCTCGTGGTGATAATCAGACCCGTTATTTCCGGAATTAAATCCATCAGTTCATGATTACTCAGCTGCGGAAGATAAAGCACTTCAAAATCCTGTTTTTTCAACCGGTCTATCAGATATTCATGCACTTTGGCCGTTACCAAAACTTTTCTCATCTCTTAATTTTCAAATTTCCAGTTTCCAAATTTTTCTATCTCATTCTCCAGGTCAGTTCAGCAAACTGTAATATCGTTAACTGTTCTGCACGCTTATTAAATAACGGATCTTCCAGGACTTCCGTTGTAAACAATCCTTTCACGGCATTACGGAGGGTTTTTCTCCGCTGGTTAAATGCCATTTTCACCAGCAAAAAAAACATTTTTTCTGTTTTTAAAGGGGGGGGTTCTTTCCTCGGCGTTAACCGGATTACGGCGCTTTTTACCTTCGGGGGTGGACTAAAAGCCTGTTCGCCGACTTCAAACAGATATTCCACCGCAAAAAAAGCCTGAAGCAACACACTGGTGACGCCATAAATTTTATTTCCCTCGGACGCTGCAATGCGCTGGGCAACTTCTTTCTGAAACATACCGATTACCCGCTCCACGTCCTCCCGCCAGTCCAGAACCTTAAAAAGAATTTCGGTGGAAATATTGTACGGGAAATTACCAATAATGGTGAAAGGACCTTCAAACGGTTTTCCCATTTCGAGAAAATCCTTTTCGATGATCCGGCTATTTAATTCCGGGTAATGATTTTTCAGAAAGGCAACTTTTTCCCGGTCTATTTCCACCGCTTTGAAATCCACCCCTTCTATGGAAATCAGATACCTGGTTAGCGCCCCGGCTCCCGGCCCGATTTCCAATAATTGTTTGAACGGATTTTGTTTTAATGAATCAATGATACGCCGGCAAACCAACTCATCTTTTAGAAAATGCTGACCAAGAGATTTTTTCAGATGGAGCGGCCGGGGCTGATGCGTCATGAAGCAAAAATAAACCATCCGTCAGGCTAATAATCGTATTTTTATCCATCCAAAAATAATACATGAGCATTCCACAGCAAAGACCTGTAATTGGTATTTCCATCGGCGACCTGAACGGCATTGGAACCGAACTGGCCATCAAAACATTTTCTGACAACCGACTGCTCGAGATCTGTACACCCATCCTGTTTGCATCCAATAAACTGATTAATTTTTATCGTAAGTCCATCCCGGATTCTACGTTTAACTACCAGCATATTAAGGATCTCACCAGGCCATTCCATAAGCAGGTCAACCTGTTCAACTGCTGGGAAGAAGAGGTATCCATCAACCCCGGGCAACTTACAGATATCGGCGGAGCCTATGCGGTAAAATCCCTGGTAGGGGCCGTAGAGGCACTAAAGGACAAAAAAATTGAGGGCCTGATTACGGCACCCATCCATAAAAAAAATATTCAGTCCGCTGAATTTTCGTTCACCGGTCATACCCCCTACCTGCGGCAGGCTTTTGGAGTGAAGGACGTACTCATGCTGATGAGTTCGGAAAATTTCCGCGTCGGGCTGGTCACGGAACACGTACCCGTGAGTGAGATTGCCAGACATATCACCCGGGAAAACATAATCTCAAAATTGAATATCCTGAAAGATTCCCTGATACGTGATTTTGGGATCGATAAACCTCGTATTGCTGTTCTCGGACTCAATCCCCACGCGGGAGACGATGGCCTGATCGGACGTGAAGAAGAAGATATAATCAAACCAGCTATTAAGGACGCCAAACACAATATGCTCGTATATGGCCCTTACAGTGCTGATGCATTTTTTGCCCGTAACCAGCAATCCAAATTTGACGCTGTTCTGGCCATGTACCACGATCAGGGGCTGATCCCGTTTAAATCCCTGGCTTTTGGTGAAGGCATCAACTATACGGCTGGATTGCCTGCTGTCAGGACATCTCCGGATCACGGAACGGCTTTTGACATCGCCGGAAAGAACAAAGCCGACGCCGGTTCTTTCCTGGCTGCCGTATATGGATGCCTTGATATTTTGCAGAAAAGAAGGGATTTCATTGAAAATCATAAAAATCCACTGAAGAAAATGGGCTCCGTCGTGCTTGCCGGCGCTGAAGATGAGAAGATTGAGGAAAGTTGAGGCAAATAAGAGAGTATGGGAGTGTGGAAGTATGGGAGTGAAGTGTTAAAATGAGTTAACTAATTTTCTAATTGCACTCCCATACTTCCACATTCCCATACTTTTCTTTCTTGCCTCTTGCATTTTCCAAATCCACAAACTATCTTTGAAACATCCCCTGACTATCCCCCTGATCGTTTCTTTCTGACTATCCTCGAATACTCCCCAATAGCTATGTGAACATTTGGACATCCGATCCTTTCTTTTGAATGACCTGCTGATTATTCCTTTAAGCTGAGCATCATCAAATTGTTCACTCTCTGAAAATTTCAAAATGAAAAGGATCATTCCGTTCAGTTTTTGCCTGCTATTGGTAATTCCGGCAGGTTTGTTTGCGAACACGCATAAATTAACTCCAAAAACAAATCCCGATACCGGCTCCAATAGTTCGGTCAATTCAAAAAGTCTTATTCTTCGTGGAAAGCTTTCCGCTTTCAACGCAGCTTATGGTAAAAATTATTTTGAACTGAACTGGAATACCCTAATGGACAACTTCGATCATTTTGAAATCGAACGGAGCCTGGATGGTGAGAAATACGAAACACTCGGCACAGTGAACAACAAGGAAATATCCGGTGAAGGGCAATATGCTTTCCGGGATCATTTCCATTCGGCCGTCGCCAGAAATAATGATTTTTATTACCGGTTAAAAGAAGTGGAAGCCAATGGAAATATTGTTTATTCCAAAGTGCTGATCGCAAGAATGTACAATACCAAAAGTCTGGCTTCTCTCAGCGTAACACCCGATCCGCTGGCCAATGACATTCTCGTTAACGTACAACTCAACCAGGATTCTTATGTGATGATGAAAGTAAGTGATGAGCAGGGAAATACGATTCTCAAAGAAGGGCAGAAAGCCGGAAACGGGCCGAACACATACACACTGGAAGGGACTCATAACCTGCATCCCGGACTTTATACCCTCGAAGTCACGGTGAACAGTAAGGAAAAAATGATAATGAAACTTTCTAAAGGATAAATAAACCAAGGTTTAATCCGGCAGCCGAAATGCCGGAAATGTAAAGCCCTCCCGTTATCCGACGTGGAGGGCTTTTTAAATGTGGTAAATTTGTAATTGTGGATATGAGGGAAAGTGGAAATGGAATGACTAATGATAATGTGAAGAAATGTATTTTGGTAATGATGCATTTTTAATCTTCACATTGTCATTTCCCTATTCAATTTTAACGTTCTTCATTTTCTACAATTACATATTTACCACATTTAAGTCGTCTTCTTCCCATTCACCGTCAAATACGATTGCAGGCTTTTTACATAATGATCAAATGCTTTTGATCCGGAAGTCGTGATCCGGCAAATCGTATGCGGATAATTGTCCTTGAAATCCTTGCTCACTTCAATATATCCTACTTCCCGCAATTTATTAATTTGCACACTGAGATTTCCCGCCGTAGCCTGCGTTCTTTCCTTCAATTCCGTAAAATCTGCTTCTTTCTCGCGCATAAGTAAAGACACGATGGCCAGCCGTAATTGCGAATGCAACATGGGGTCAAGGTCCTTGAATAAATTCATTCCAGTCTTATTTATTGACATTTAGCTAATTGTTCTTCCGTTCTTGCAAGACCCCATTTTGGCCACAAAGGTTTAGGTTTTTCCGCCTTGAATAAAACAACGGCTTTTTCAAATAGGGGTTTCGCTTTATCCTTGCCCCCGCCAAATGCGGGTGGCGTATTGAATATACTTTCACCCTGCAGATAATACAAACGTGGATTGTTCGGATCCAATTTCAAACCGTCCTGGAGAGCCTTGGATGCCTGCACGCCATAGGTCTGCCAGCGGGTTTGCGGATCTACCATCATCTGCTGGGTAGCGGCCATATTCCGTATGGCGTATATTTCCGAATTTTTGTCCAGTGCTTCCGCCTTGTCGCAAAGTGCGTTGATATGGGCTGAATTAGCATCCTTATCTACCTTGGGGTCGTCCCACCCGGAGGTCGACAGGGCCAGGCCCGCATAATAATAGGGCAGCCACTGTGTCTTTTCCGCATCGCCAATACGTTCGAAGGTATTGGCTACTGTCTGAAAATCCGCGGTCGATTTGGCGGAATCAAATAAGACCAGATTTTTTTTCATGGCATCGACATACTTGTCACTTTGGGCAAACGATATCAGGGCCCCTAACATCAAAAAGGAAAAAAGAATAGATTTCATAACCTGTTTATTAGTGAGAAATTATAGATTATTATTTATCGCATCCTGGGTTCTGTCAACACCCCAGCTCAAAAAACATCCAATAAAATAAAAACGGCTGGCCGGTGGCGTTACCGGCTGTTTCATTTTCCCGTCAAAAGAATAGTGGTATCCATAAATCGGGTTGTATCCCAGTACATTACTCATGCTGGCAAACAATACAACAAATGTTTTTGGATTCACTTTGCCAAGGCTGGGAATATATTCACAACTGAAATTCAGACTTTGATAATCTTTGGTATGACCCTCGTCGGCCGTATAATATTTCCCGGTGTTGTTGATCATAAAATTATAGTAGGGACGGCCGGTGGCAAATGTATAAGTGACATTGAAACCCGCTTTCCAGTCAGTAATAAAACGCTTCATGACCAGGGAAGCCGTATGGGTTGCAACAAAATCAGGGGTGATCTTACTGGGATAATTCATAAACTGCCTTTTGGTATCTATATATGAATAACTGATCCAGTAATCAAAGTCCTTGAAAGTTTTTTTATCCCGCCAGAAAAAATCAATTCCGTCGGCGTATCCGCTCCCGCCATTATTATAACCAAAATAATTATAACCCAGCGGGACTGTTTTTACGAGGCCACTATATAATTTGTAATAGGCTTCTATTCTGAAAATCTGATCCTTGCTCATTTTCTGATAGTTCAGGATATAATGAGTCGCCTGGGTGAACTTCAGATCGGTTGTATAAAATAGTTGCTGGTTATCCGGCTTCTCGTAAAAAATTCCATACGCCGCAGAAATCTGCGCGCCCTTCCCTGTTTTATAAGCCAGGGAAACACGGGGTCCGAGGTCCGACTGTTTTAATAAAGTAGAATATTCATAACGGACACCCAATTGGGCGGCCAGTTCGTTCGTGAGGTATATGCTTGCTTCGGCAAAACCTGACATCAGCTGATCACGCAAAACCTTCAGGGTATCGTTAAAAGTCAGCGGATTATAGTTATACCAGTATTCCGCACCAAACCGGAATGAACTCAATCCCCATAATTTTTTTTCAAATACAGCTTTTCCTGTAGCCAGATTTTGTTTGTTTGCCAGGATAAAATTTTTGGACTGCATGTAGGTGGTATCCGGGTAATCATGCGGTTGGTTATCCGGTCCCTGAACCTGCTGCTGTATATTATCCAGGTTTGTGCTGTAGCTGGTCATCAGTGTCATTCTCCAGCCATTGCTTAGTGGCTGACGCCAGCTTAGATTATTGTACCAGTTATGGTTGGCCAGGTTGAACGCATTCTTCAGATTGGGACTGTCTACATCCTGGGTTCTTAAACCGAGATCATTATAGGCAAAAGTTGTATAATATTTTATTATACCGTCGTTCTTCGTCTTGATCCTGAAATTCGCGTCTGCATTGTGAAAGGCCGGTAATCTGAAGTAATCGGGTTTCTGACTCACCAGTCCGAAATACACACCTACGTTTACATAACTGTAACTCATACCCCAGGAAGATTTTTTATTATCCGCCAGTTGTTGCGTGCCTACGCCCACCACGATTGGGGAAATGGATGCATCAATTTCGGATTTTTCCGGCAAGTCAACCGATTCCAGCAATACGACGGAGGACAGTGCCTGTCCGTAAAGTGCCGAATAACCGCCCGTACTGAAAACGGTTCCCTTAAAAAGAAAAGGAGAAAACCGTCCCCGGGTAGAAATATCAGGAACACTGGTGTAGTAAGGATTATTCACCAGGCTGCCGTCGATGAATTGTTTGGTTTCCTGGCCGGTGCCCCCACGTACAAAGAGGCCTTCCTTTTCTCCCACCTGTTGCGTACCCGGCAGGGTTTTTAGTGCCGCAGTTATATCGGCATTCGAACCAGCAGTTGTCGCAATATCCAGCGAGCTCATGACGGCACCCCGGTGGGAATCACCCGCGGCAAAGGATCCTGCGGTTATGGTGACGGCATTCAGCTCATTGGGTTCCTCTTTTAACTGAAGGTCCATATGGATGAATTTACCGGTCATCTGTAAAGTGACTTCAATGGGACGATACCCAACGGAGCTGACGGTAAGCGTTTGCATCCCGGTGTCTGAACTATTGAATGAATAATTACCCGAGGAGTCGGACGTAGCGCCGTCAAAACTATTTTTTACAGAAATGCTGGCACCCGGTACCGGCCTGCCCTTCCCGTCCTTCACTTTCCCTGAAATTTTTATCTGCGAAAAAGCGCCGTTTCCGATCATTGCGAATGCCACCACCCAGGGCAACATTTTTTTTATCATGGATTTATACGACCTGGACATACCATACAATTTACTATACTCATATACCGAATACAAATATAAATTAGTTTATGATATAAACCAAATGAATCTAAAAAAGGCCAGGCTTAGACAAGCCCGGCCGTTGTTGATCGTACCCTTTAAAACTAAAACTTCAAATAATATGTATTGTATTTCAATTTTTAATTGTTCTGTACACACTCCCATACTCCCATACTTCCCTACTTTCCTTTGGTTTTTTGCTGTCGGGAATATCGTAAGCCAGTGATTTAAATAAGAGTCCATACATCCTGTCCGCCGCCTTTGTCCCTGAATTTCCAGTTTCCGCTCCCAGTTTTACGATCAGGGAACTGGAACCCGTATAAAAATTGCTCACGATAGCGTCTTCCGCAGAAACCGAAATACCGGGATAATTTTTTACAGGACCGTCGAATCGTTTTCCCCTAAGCATGGGATCCGTTTCCGAACCCCGGACAGAAGAAGTAAAAATCGCGGTCTGTTGTTCAAGAGAAAAAGAATGCATTTTGTAATACGATTGGAACTCGTGTAGTTGATCCCCGTCCCCGTCTATATCCATCCCTAGAACAAAAAACTGGTTCACGGATACGGACTGCTCCCGGTTGGCATGTTTGACAAATGAGATTTTGAATTCCATCCACCAGCTTTGATGTGCCGGTGCCTTTCCATGAGCATATTTCACACGAGGCTGCCAGGCATTGTCATAACCCGTTCCGCTGATTGCATTTTGTTCCGGACCCTGGATATCCACGTTTGACAAAGTCACTTTCGTACTGCTCCTGCCAAGGATCGTGACCAGCGCGTCCATTCCCCATCCTACATTTTCAAAAATATAAACAGCTCCATCCAGGCCATCCCCCATGCATCCCCTCCCCGTTTTTAATGCGGGATCTTTAAAAGAGAGCTCGGGTATCAGCGATTGTGCCTGAGTGGTAGCTGCTATAAATAATATAAAAAGAACTGAAGTTATTCTCAAAAAAAAAGGAGCCTTCGAATCCCCAAAAACTTGCCGGTTGAACTGCATCATAACTTGATTTAACCCGGATTATACGTATAACCCAAAGCAATAGGTACAGACGCAATTCTTCTGAAGGATTGGAAACCTTTATTAAAAAGAAGTAAAAATTATGATAAGGAAAATTGGAAGGAAGTTAATCAGGAGATTGGTACGGCTTAGCTACAAGACAAAGATTGCAAGCGTTTTTCAATAATGCAAGTGTTTGGGAAAATAATTGTCAATGGTCAATTGTTAATGACTTCAGTGCAGTGCCTGCCCGGCAACCATTAACCATTGACCATTAACAATTACTATTTGTATTGCGGTATCAGCTCATTGGCCAGCTGAACCGTTTTTCTGATCGATTCATCGGAAAGATTTCCCTTCTTGAATTCTGCCAGCACTTCCGGTAGTTTGTTATCCATTTCCATCAGGAAATGTTCTTCAAAAGCTTTCACTTTGTTTACGCGGACTTCGCGAAGTAAACCCTGTGTACCCAGATAAATAATGGCCACCTGCTTTTCAACAGCCACGGGCGCGTACTGGGGTTGTTTGAGAATTTCAACGTTACGTGCACCCTTGTCCAGTACGAGTTTGGTCGTTGCATCCAGGTCGCCCCCGAATTTAGAAAAAGCTTCCATTTCCCGGTAAAGTGCCTGGTCCAGTTTTAACGTACCAGCCACTTTCTTCATCGATTTAATTTGTGCATTTCCTCCCACCCTGCTCACCGATATACCCACATTAATCGCAGGACGAATACCGGCATTAAACAGGTTTCCTTCCAGGAATATCTGACCGTCGGTAATGGAAATAACATTGGTTGGTATATAGGCAGAAACGTCACCCGCCTGGGTTTCAATGATGGGCAGTGCGGTAAGTGATCCGCCACCCTTCACTTTGCCCTTCAGGGATTCAGGAAGGTCATTCATATTTTTAGCAACGCCATCATCCTGGATGATTTTAGCGGCACGCTCAAGCAAACGGCTATGCAGGTAGAAAACATCTCCGGGATAAGCTTCACGTCCGGGTGGACGGCGAAGCAACAGGGAAACTTCACGGTAAGCAACCGCTTGTTTGGAAAGGTCATCATAAATGATCAGGGCCGGCCGACCGGTATCGCGAAAATATTCTCCAATTGCTGCGCCGGCAAATGGTGCATAGAACTGCAGGGGTGCCGGATCAGAAGCGGATGCCGCCACGATGACCGTGTATTGCATGGCTCCGTTTTCAGTCAGTGTCTGCATGATGCCGGCAATGGTTGACGCTTTCTGACCGATGGCAACATATATGCAATAAACCGGTTTACCGGATTTATAAAACTCTTTCTGGTTGATGATGGTGTCAACGGCTATAGCCGTCTTACCTGTTTGACGGTCACCGATTATCAACTCGCGCTGTCCCCGGCCAATCGGGATCATGGCGTCGATGGCTTTAATACCGGTTTGCAGGGGCTCCTTAACGGGTTCGCGAAAAATAACGCCGGGGGCCTTACGCTCCAGCGGCATTTCGTGTTTTTCTCCGGTCAGTGGTCCCTTGCCGTCAATCGGTTGTCCAAGAGTATTCACCACCCTTCCGAGCATACTCTCATAGACCTCGATAGACGCGATTTTTCCAGTGCGCCGAACCTTCGCTCCCTCCTTGATTTCTCCGGAATCCCCCATAAGTACCACACCCACATTATCTTCCTCCAGGTTCAGTGCAATGGCGCGTACGCCATTTTCAAATTCCACCAATTCCCCGCTGCTTACATTATTCAAACCGTACACACGCGCAATACCGTCTCCCACCTGGAGAACCGTTCCCACCTCTTCCATTTCAGCCGCTACATTGAAATTGCCCAGTTGTTGACGGAGTATCGCTGAAATTTCGTCTGGTTTTATCTCTGCCATATAATCTTTTTAGAAATGTTGTTGATTGTTACCGGATCCGGTATATAAAATCGTTATTTGAAAATTGTTTTTTAATATTTGCGAGGTCATAGGCAATACTTGCATCGACCCGTCGTCCATCCACCTCCAGGATAAATCCTCCGATAATATTTTCATGCACCAGGGATTCAAGTTCCACCTCTCTCATGCCGCTGCCATCCTGGATCTTTCTGATGATGGATTTTTTTACATCCTCACTTATGGGAATAGCCGTTGTTAAAGTAACCGTATGAATTCCCTTGAAAACTTTATACTGTTCAATGAAGGCCCGAACGATTTCCGGAAGAAAACTTTCACGTCCCTTATTGATCAGCAAACGGTTAAAGGAAGCCACGATCTGGCCGGTTTTCCCGGCCGTCAATGCCTCCAGCACTTTTTGTTTTTTGTCGCCCGGAATGACCGGACTTTTCAGAACGGTTATCAGTTCAGGACTCTTCTGCATCAGGTCATTCACATACAGGATGTCCTTGAATACATCTTCCAGCTGACCCTTTTCTTTGGAAAGGTCGATCAGCGACTTTGCATATCTGCCGGCTAACTTAGGATTTAGCATATTCGAAAAATTTGAGAATTTGAGAATTTGAGAATTGAAATAAATATTTTCAATTTTTCAAATTTCCAAATTAGTTCAACTTCACTTCCTCAGTAAGCTGCCGGATGTACTTTTCCTGCTCCGGTTTATTTTCCAGCTGGTGGCGCAGAATTTTTTCTGAAACCTCAATCACCAGATTCCCGATCTGGTTCTTTACTTCCGTAATGGCTGCCATTTTTTGAATTTCAATCGCCGTCTGTGCGTCCGTAATGATTTTGCCGGCTTCTGTCTTAGCCTGTTCTTTTGCCTCATTGATGATTTTATCTTTTGTATCACGGGCCTCCTTCAGCATGAGGGCTCTTTCTTCCCGCGCTTTCGCAAGTAACACTTCATTTTCGCTTTTGAACTGCGCCATTTCGGCCCTTATCCTTTCAGCAGTGGCCAGGGAATCCGCGATACCGGTTTCCCTGTCTTTTAAACCCTTAACAATTGCCGGCCAGGCATATTTGCCGAGTATAAAAAACACGACGAGAAACGCCAGCAACGTCCATATTAATAATCCAAATTCGGGGAGAAGTAATTTCATAATCAGTAATTATTTTGAAAGCTTCTGAACTTATCATGAACGGGTTAAGAATAAACTGCATCCTCTGCCCTTTGCGTCGGATGCAGTTTTACATTTTGCAATGATTTATAATACCATTGCCAGAAAGCCCACAATGATCGCGAAGAGTGCGGCTCCTTCTACAAGTGCAGCAGTCAGGATCATGTTGGCCCGAATGTCGTTGGAAGCTTCCGGTTGGCGGGCCATAGCTTCTACGGCGCCCTTACCAATCTGGCCAATGCCAATACCGGCTCCAACTGCAGCCAGCCCGGCGCCCACCGCACCACCTGCATTACCAAGGGGCGTGCTGAGCATAATTGTCAATAAATCCATAATCGTGGCTTTATGTTAAGTGAAAAAAAACATTTTAAACCATCACGGCATCATTGTGTTCGTCCTTATGATGCTTCCCTTCGATTGCCTGCCCAATAAAAACCGCGGTGAGCAGGGCAAAAATGAAGGCCTGAATAAAAGCTACCAGTAATTCAATAAAATAAATAAATATGGTGAACGCAATGGAAAACGGCGCCGTTCCATAACCTGCATACCTGCTCATGTTGCCAAAAATAAATATCAACGAAATCAAACAGATAATGATGATATGACCGGCTACCATATTTGCAAATAGACGTATAATGAGCGCAAAGGGCTTAATGAAGACACTTAGAATCTCAACCGGTACCAGAATGAATTTTACTCCAAGAGGCACGCCCGGGGGATTTAATATGTGACTCCAGTAATGTTTGTCGGAACTGAAAAGAATCACAACAAAAGAAATAAGGCCTAAAACAATAGTAAAGGCAATGTTGCCTGTAACATTTGCTGAACCCGGAAGCAGGCCGAATAAATTATTGATCAGGATGAAAAAAAAGACCGTTAAAATGAATGACAGATATTTTTCATAACTCTGGCCAAGATTGGGTTTTGCGACTTCATCGCGCACAAATGTAATGACGGGTTCCAGCAGGCCCTGCGATCCCTTGGGCGCTGAAATAACCCCATGACCATTCTTATATTTTTTTGCGATGGACAGCATGACCCAGGTGAATAGAGCGAGTGCGATCAGCATCTGCACCACATTGCGGGTCAGGGAAATATCATAAATCCTGACGGCAGGATCGATTTTTCCGTCCGCGTCGATCGCGACGATATCCTGGGCGTTGTATTTTTTAGTATCCAGTTTCAGGTTCTCAATTTTTTCATCCGTAAGCATCATATAATTATGATAGACATGCTCCCCGTGATGAAAATTGGAGGACATGAATGCGTCCAATCCTCTTTGTTTTGAATACAAAATGACTGGAAGAGGAATAGAAACCGGATGTTTTTCGCCTTTATCATCCACGTAATCAATAAAATGAAAATCATGGTTATTCAGCACATGACCGAAAATTATTTCCTTGGCATTAAAGCCTTTTTTTTCCGCCTTCTGAACGGTATCTTCCTGAGCCGAAGCGTTGTTAAAAAAAATCATCAAAAAAACGCTGAAACCCGCTACCAATAAAGATTTGAACCTTCCCAAGACCATGCGGTATCTAATTTTGCCGCAAAGATAAGGTTCGGGGGGTAATTAGCAAGGGGTTTTTGGCTTAACGCCTAACGCTTAACGCGTAACGCCTATCGCTTTTATAAATGAAAAAAACATAAAAGATGTAGGTGAAGTATAATTACATTCTTTATACTCATTGAATTAGACATTATATTCATTGCTTTAGGCGTTAAGCGTTTTCTCGAATTGCATTTGGTGTAGCCTGAAATAAAACCCTTCCTTCAGCATCAGCTGTTCGTGGGTGCCGATTTCCCTGATTTCTCCCCTGTCCAGCACAAGGATTTTATTCGCCATGCGGATGGTGGACAACCGGTGGGCAATGACGATCGAAGTCCGGTCCGAAATCAGTTTTTCAATGGCTTCCTGGATAAGTCTCTCGGATTCGGTATCAACGGACGAAGTGGCTTCATCCAATATTAAAATAGAAGGATCAAATAACAGGGCGCGGATAAAGGAAAGGAGTTGGCGCTGACCCAGGGAAAGGGTATTGCCCCGCTCCATGACATCATAATCATAACCTCCCGGTAAACGCATAATAAATTCATGCATTCCAATGAGCCTGGCTGCGTTGACTACCCGTTCAAAAGGAATCTCCCGGTTGCGTAAAGTAATATTGTCCAGGATGGACCCTGAAAAAAGGAATACGTCCTGTAAAACCACACCAATATTGGCCCTTAACGCATCGAGTTTATAGGTTTCAATGGGCCGGTCATCAATCAGGATGGCTCCCTTTTGAATGGCATAAAGCCGGTTGAGAATACTGATGATGGAAGTCTTGCCACTGCCGGTATGTCCCACGATGGCCAGGGTTTCGCCCGGTTCAATCAAAAATGAAATATTCTTTAGTACCCATCTTTCATCCGTATAGGCGAAATAAACATGATCGAAACATACTTTGCCGCTGAGTTTTTCCGGGGCATACGCGCCTTCATCGGACATCATGTCCTTATTATCAAGCACCCGGAAAACGCGTTCACTGGCTACCATTCCCATCTGGAGGGTATTGAATTTATCAGCGATCAACCGTAACGGCCTGAATAATAAATTGAGATATAAAAAGAAAGCGATGATTTCCCCAGTTAAGGAGGCGGCCTGTTTATCCGGCAGATGTAATACCTGGCTGGCACCCCACCAAACCAGCAATCCGGTTGAAAAAGCAAGAACAATTTCCACGATGGGGAAAAAAACTGAATATGCGAAAATCGCTTTGATGTTGGCATTCCGGTGTTCCCGGTTGATTTTCCTGAAACTTTTGTATTCCCTTCCTTCGGCCGCAAACGCCTGCACAATCTGCATTCCCGTGATATGTTCCTGCACAAATGCGTTTAGGGCCGCGACTGCATTACGTACACGGATAAAGGATTTATTGACGGATTCTTTGAAAAAATAGGTAGCCACGATCAAAATGGGAAATGGAATAAGGCAGATCAGAGTGAGTTGCCAGTTGGTCAGAAACATAAAAAGTAAAATCGAAATAATGGAAAGCAGATCGGATACGATCGGTATCAGGCCCTCTGAAAAAATATCATTGATGGCCTCAATATCATTGATCGTCCGGGTCGTCAGGGTTCCGATGGGCGTTTTATCGTATTGAGAAAGATTCAGAGAGAGAACTCGTTTATATACTGCAACACGAAGATCCTTTACGACGGTCTGGCCCAGCCAGGCTGTAATAAATGAAAAATAAAAACGTAACAGGGTTTCAACCAGGAGGATCCCAATCTGCAGGATCGTAACATAAATGATCAGTTGGATCATCCGGTCCCGGATAGAAAGATCCGGACTGAGTCCGCCCCGTATATAGGTATTAACGGTATACTGGATCAGAAAGGGACGGAGCGGGGAAATGATGGCCAGCAGGATGGACAAGGTAATCGATCCGTAAAACCATTTTTTATACGGCCTGGTATATTGCAGGACCCTTCGCAGCTGACTAAAATCAAAGATTTTCTTTTTGGGAATAGGCTCAGACATCTGAAGTAAAAAGTAAAAATTAAAAATTAATCCTCTTCCCCCATAGCATTCCGGTAGGCCTTTATAAAGATCACGCCCAGGTTTTTGTAAGGAGGTATATAATCATCAAACCGTTCGCGCGCAATGGGATCCTTACTGAATCTCTCAGTCAGTGCCTTCCATATGGGCAACCAGTCGATATTATTTCCTTCCAGCAGATCCATGTTAATTGCCTGCAGAATCGGCTCATTGACTGATTTTGTTCCCACCTGTTTGGATGAAATGATATGTGCCTCCGGACTGATGCTGAGGACTTCGCTTAAATTATTATATCCGCCGCAGGAACCCAGGATGACAATTTTTGCCGAAGGCTGGATTTGTTTCAGGGTATACCGAACATGATAACTATGCCCACGATGTATGTAGATAGTAGGCTGCAGTTTGTTGTCGAAAAGATAATCATCCAGGTGATGCTGCGCTTTGTCATCCGGGTCATCCTCTCCATATAACGGCCGGTTGGCAAAGATCCAGACCGGTTTTCCTTTCAGGGATTGAATGGTGATCCATTCCTTGGTCGGATTCACGGTGACTTTCCACTCGGGTTTCCTCAGGAACAATCTCAGGAAATCTTCATAGGAATGTTGCCCGTCCTTGTCCTCATCCCCGTAGAAAAAAACCTGTTGAATAACCCGCCCGCTGTCATCCGTCAGGGAATCATAGTTTATACTATACACCGGAGGGATTCCGAGTTTGGCCGACAGATCAATCGCCAGTGTCGTATCGGCGGATTCAAAGAGCGCTTCCAACAGGTGATAGATCACCGTTCCCCGTTTGTCGCTGTTAACCAGGTTTCTTTTATAGTTCCACTTCACTTCATTCAAAACGAAAGCGGCCAGCGGTGGATTTTTATCGAAAATGCTGCTGTAGGAATCCGCCACATCCACTGCGTCTTCTTCGTTGGCTCTTTCCAGTCCGATCGTAAATGCCTTCATGATGGTGGCCGCATTATCCTTATCCATAGTGGCCAGGAAATTATCCAGTTTATTATAGGCTGCAGCCATTTTGATGAATTTCCTGAAATAATCGCCATGCATTTCAATGATGAGGCTATCCCCGCGGGGTACGGTCATACGTTGAAATATGCGGTCGTATACACCCAGGTAGCTGGATGTATATATTTCGTCCTCACTCAAAACGACAAGATAATAGAGCTCCGCCGGCGTCAACGGATCCAGTATTTTAAACCTTACGGACGCAGGTTTATCGTGCAGGGCATTGATCTCGCGTACAAAAACATCTTTCCCCTTATTCTGCAGCATGGTCGTCAGCGCTTCCATTTCCAGGGCGGTATCCAGTTGCGGGGGAAGCATGCGGTCGGCATAATCCATCCGGGTTTGTACCAGCAGTTTATAGTAGCTGAGATTATCGTCTTTTACTTTATTGATGTCCGCAATGCTTATGCGGTGATTGATCAGGTTGTCGAGAAAAGGAAGATAAAGCTGGCCGCTTTTGCTGGAAGCGATTTTACCCACCATGGCGATCAGGGAATCGTTACTGTTGCGGATCCGGGAAGCCAGCACAGAATTGCCGGAAGCATAATCATATAATTTACGGATATTCCTTTTCCCCCCGGTAATGATCAGGCTGTCAGCAAATGGTAGGTCGGGATTTGAGCTGAGAATAGTGAAAATGTCATCCGGATGTAGTTCGCAGTATTTGCTGATCAGCAGGGCACGTGAGCTTTTCACTCCGGGATTTTCCACGGGTAATAAAAAACATTCCACCAGGATTTTGCCGACACCATAGCTGTTATCGGATATCACCGGTTCAATACTCATGTTCAGTCGGTCCAAATCCATGGCTTTTACAAAAGCATCAAAAAGAGCCGGGGCCATGGAAGGGGGAAAATCCTTTTTGCGGTAATTATTATTATATCCCCGGAGCATGGTTTCCAGGGAACGGAGGTTCTTGATCTTCAACTGTCCGCTGAGGGTGGAATCCAATTCAATATTTTCCTGGAGAAGGTCAACCTGCCGTATCATCACGTCTGCGATCTCGAGGTTAATATTATCATCTTTGGAGGCCTGGATGACGTCGTCAGCCTTGCCATCGAGGGCCAGGAGCCGTTTCTGTTCCTTATCTATGTTGTCGTGCCACAATTTGCGTTCCTGCTGAATCTTAAAAGCAGGGTTAGCTGTTTGTGCGGAAGCGGGCCGGACCAGCAGCAGGGAAAACGGAATAAAGAGAAAACGGATAAAATTTTTCATATTTAAGGTGGTCCAGCCGGTTCAACAAAAATACGGCCATTTCCGGGATGTGCAAGCCTGTTGGGGTTGTGGATTATGAGTTATGAATTATGGGTTATGAATTATGAGTTATGAGTTATGAGTTATAATCGATGAATGATGCCAATTATTGTCATCCTCTACTCATAATTCATAATTCATAACCCATAATTCATAACTCCTTACCGCCCCCCAAACAACGCTTTAGGCTTAAAAACGGAAATCCTGTATTAAAAAATTGTAAACTCAGGCCATTTCTTCCTCCTAACGCTATAATTCGATTAGGTTTGCGTAAATTTTTTGTTAATGGATGCCAAAGGCAAGAAAATCCTGATAGCCGATGATGAGCCGGACATCCTTGAAGTTCTCCAGTATAACCTCGTTCGCGAGGGGTATGAGGTTACGACCGCAAAAGACGGGGACGATGCCCTGCTAAAAGCTAAATCCACACATCCCGATCTGATCATCCTGGATATCATGATGCCAAAAAAAAGCGGAGTGGAGGTATGCGAGATCCTGCGCACCCAGCCCATTTTTCATGACACGCTTATTCTTATGCTCACGGCGCTGAATGATGAGGGCTTTCATATCAAGGGATTGGAAAGCGGTGCAGATGATTACGTGAATAAGCCGGTAAGTCCCAAAGTCATCGTCAGCCGCGTTGGCGCCCTGTTGCGCCGCTCCAATAAAGAATCAACCGAAAAGACCCTCAAAAGAGGAAATCTGAGCATTGACCCGACAAAATTTGAAGTCCTGGTGGACGACCGGCAAGTTACCCTGGCAAAAAAAGAATTCGAATTGCTTTATCTGCTGGCTTCCCGCCCGGGAAGAGTATTTTTGCGGAATGAAATCCTGAACCAGGTATGGGGTAATGATGTTATTGTGGGAGACCGCACCATCGACGTGCATATCCGCAAGATCCGTCAGAAACTCGGATTGGACTGCATTACCACCGTAAAAGGTGTGGGTTATAAGTTCGTGAACTAAATGATCAACACGCAGAATCTTACTCCCAAACAATTATCCGCCTTCACGGCCATTGTGATCTCAGTTTCAGTTGCCCTCGGCATATTTTTTCTTACATCAAGCTGGAAAAATGGGGTCGGCTCACTGATAATTGTTTTTGCCGTCTCCTATATCCTCATTCAGATTACGATTGAAAAATTTGTCAACCGGAAAATTAAATTAATATACAAGTTCATCCATCAGACAAAAGCCACCCGGAAAGAAGAAGTTTATTTCAAATACATTCTGCCAAAAAAAAGTATTGACGAAGTGCGCGAGGACGTGGAAAGATGGGGAAATAAACAAATGGAAGAAATTGAATTGCTTCGCAAGAACGAAGCCTTCCGGAAAGAATTTCTGCAGAATCTTTCCCATGAGTTTAAGACACCCATTTTCGCTATCCAGGGTTATGTGGATACCCTGCTGAACGGAGCCATGGACGATCTGAAAGTCCGGACGCGATTTCTGGAAAACACCGAAAGAAATGTGGTCCGGCTGGTAAACCTGGTAAACGACCTGGATGAAATTTCCAAACTGGAGAGAGGAGAACAATTACTGCTCAAACAGAATTTTGTTATCCAGGATCTGATCCGGGAAGTATTTGAATCTCTTTCCATCAACATGCAGGATAAAAATATGCGCACCGGAATAAAAAAAGGCTGCGAATATCCCATTCCCGTTTTCGCGGATAAAGAAAAAATCAGGATGGTTTTGTTGAACCTGGTTGAAAATGCTTCCAAATACGGAAAGCAAAATGGAAGTATCGATGCCAGTGTGTATAATACGGATGGCAAACACGTCCTCGTTGAAATTACCGATGATGGCATCGGTATAGAAGAGGAGCATCTCCAACGTATTTTTGAAAGATTTTATCGAACCGACTCTGCCAGAAGCCGTGACAAAGGGGGAACCGGACTCGGTCTCGCTATTTGTAAACATATTATAGAGGCTCACGGTCAGGCCATCCATGTGCGCAGCACACCCAACGTAGGTACGTCAATTGGCTTTACGGTTGAGTCGAGGAAGGATTAAACAATTCGCGGTTGGCAGTTGGCGGTTGGCGGTTTACCTTGAAACAATCGTAGAAATCACTTCCGCGCTTCCTTTATCCGGAACAAAATGAAATCCAAGAAGGGCCGCGATCGTAGGTGCAATTTGTTTCTGATATAATGGAGAAGGCGTTTTTACCAGTCCCGCGGCTTTTGTATCCGGACCGATCACGGCTATCCATATTTGCCCGGCATCTTCTATATTCTCACCGTGATCTTTCCATTGTTCTTTGATTTTATCCCCTCTCCCATGATCACAGGTGACAATCAGTGTGGTTTTATTCCGGTATTCCGACATGCCCTGAACCGTGTTCCATAAATCACTGATCATAGCATCTTCAGCATGGGCGCTTTTGAGGTACTGATCGTAAGCCCCGGCGTGCGCAAAATCATCTGTTTCATCAAAAGCTATATAAAGCACCCGCGGTTTAAAAGTTTTCAGGTATTCACGACCGGCGAAATACGTGAGCAGGTCGAGCCTCACATCAAGCGGTTTGGCTTCGAGAAACTGCATGTCGTTGATTAATTTCAATGCCGGATTATTAAACTTCAGCGTATCCACATCAGCATTCACATATATACCATTTCTCCATGTATTTAAGATGTAGGGAAAAACATCCCAGGTCGTAAATGCCGCTATTCGACCCTGAAAACCTTTTTGTTTCTGGATGAATTCCAACACACTGGTATTGGGATTTTTTACCTTGTCGTTTGAATTGATCCCTGTATCCGGATAGCCTGTAAAAATTTCATTGTAACCCGGATAAGAAAATTTATACCTGTTGGCATTATTCACTTCACTGCCCGTCAGGCGGTCCCCGTACAATTGTCCCTGCGAGGAGATCGTTTCCCAGAAAAAAGGAAATAACTTTTGCCGTCTCTGTATTCTGTCTGATGCACCGAATGCAGCCACCATCGAAGCCGAATCCCGGGTGAAATCTTTATTCACAACGATCTGTGAATCTATGCCGCCAAACACTTCCTGCCAGCGCATGCCATCGAGGGTGACAATAATCAGGTTTTCTGTTTTCCGGGATTGGGAAAAACACCGGATCGCAGTAAGAGTAAAACAAATGATGAGTATTTTTTTCATGCCGCTTTGTACTGTTTGTTGAATTACAGCAATTATATACGATCCGCCATTCACCATAAACCAATTACGGGGATTTGTTAAATCTTTAACCTGCGCTTAATGATTTGATAATACTTGTTTCAGAGCTTTGAAAAACATCCTCAATGGAAAGGCGTAGTGTAGATGTAGTAGTCCTGTCAGATGTCCACTTGGGTACCTACGGTTGCAAAGCCAAAGAGCTTCTCAATTACCTGCGCAGCATTCAACCCGGAATGCTGATATTAAACGGCGATATCATCGACGGCTGGCAATTCAACAAGCGGTTTTTTCCGTCTCTTCATATGCAGGTGATCCGCGAGCTGATGAAATTTATCAGCAACGGCACACGCGTGGTTTATATTACCGGCAATCACGATGAAATGATGCGGAAATATACAGATCTGCAGATCGGTCATTTTACATTGACCGATAAACTCGTTCTGGAAATTGACCAGCAAATGACATGGATCTTTCACGGAGATGTGTTTGACAATACTACCCGGGGAAGCGCCCGTCTGATTGCCAAACTGGGAAGTAACGGATATGGCATGCTGATCCTGTTCAACCGTTTCGTAAATGCCATGCTTGGATTGATCGGAAAGGAGAAAGTTTCTATCTCAAAAAAAATAATGGCGGGCGTAAACAAAGCGGTTGCCAAGGTGAACGATCTGGAACAGATCGCTTCCGGACTCGCGATCGAAAAAAAATATAATTATGTTATTTGTGGACATATTCACCATCCTGCCATCAAAACCATTGAGAACGCAGACGGAAAAGTGGTGTATATGAATTCCGGCGATTGGGTAGAACACATGACCGCGCTGGAATACGAAAATAAAAGCTGGAAATTGTTTGAATACAAGCCCTGTGACTTCCCGGTTTCAAAACAAACCGAAACCAGTCAAATCCTCAATGTGATTACCGATGACATCACCGTTCATCTCACCAGGCTTAACGCCTAACGCTTAACGCTTATCGCGTTAGGCGTTTAAGGTCAATGTTAAGAAATTATTACCAAATGGGATCCGTGCGTTAATAGCCATAATTTTGGCCAAATTTTCACTATGGCGCTTAAGGATATGATGAAGATCTTTATGCCGAAAGACCGGATCTTCTATTCGCTTTTTGAAGAAGTGGCTGACGGAGTTACGAAAATGGGGCGCCTGTTAAAAAATGTTGTCAGCGAACCGGATATTGACAAAAGGGCGTCCCTCGTTTCCCAGGTTGAAGAACAGGAACATCTGAATGACGATCTTACCCATCGGGTATTTACAGAGCTTGGCCGCAATTTCATAACCCCATTCGATCGTGAAGACATCCACACACTCGCCAGTGCACTGGATGATATCTGCGATTATATTTATTCTACCGCCAAAAAAATTAATTTTTACAAAGTGAACCCCAATGATACGGGGATACAGAAGCTGGCCGACCTGATCGTGGATGGAACGGTTCAGGTCGGACTTGCTGTGCATGAATTGCGCAATATGCGCGACATGCGAAAGATTACGGACGCCCTGGTGAAAATCAACAGTATAGAAAACCAGGCTGACGATGTATTTGATATGAGTATTGACCGGTTGTTTACCATTGAACCGGACGCTAAAGAGGTCATAAAAAAAAGGGAAATCTACCAGGTGATGGAAACGGTTACTGACAAATGTGAAGACGCCGCCAACGTAATAGAAACCATCATCATTAAGTATGCCTAAGCGTAACGCCCAAAGCTTTTGTAACGCTTGTTCAAAGGCAGGTCGATTTCCAAATTTTCAAATTTCCAAATTCAAATGGCCCTACTTGTAATCATTATCATTCTTGCTCTTATTTTCGATTATATCAACGGATTTCACGATGCGGCCAATTCCATTGCAACCATTGTATCCACCAAGGTCCTGACTCCCTTCCAGGCAGTTCTCTGGGCAGCTGTTTTTAACTTCGCCGCATTTTTTATCTCAAAATATGTGATCGGTGAATTTAAAATTGGAAACACCATTGCCAATTCGGTCACCAGGGATTTTATTACGCTCGAAGTTATTTTTTCGGGATTGATCGGCGCTATTGCCTGGAATCTGATCACCTGGTGGTTTGGAATTCCTTCCAGTTCATCTCATACCCTGTTAGGTGGTTTCATGGGCGCCGCCATTGCACACGCTGGTGCATTAAGCAAAAATGGCGTATCGGTCATCAATTATGCAAAAGTGATCCCGACCTTTCTTTTTATATTTCTGGCTCCCATCATCGGGATGATCATCGGTTATATCATAACGATTACAATTATCAATATTTGCCGTCACGCAAATCCGTATCGGGCGGATAAATGGTTCCGCAAATTACAGCTGGTTTCGTCGGCCCTTTTCAGCCTGGGGCATGGTGGAAACGATGCCCAGAAAGTGATGGGGATAATAGGAGCAGCATTTATTTACTATCAGCATCTACACGGCCATACCATTACTTTTAAACAATTCATAAATCATAATTACTGGGTGCCCCTGGCCAGTTTTACTTGTATTGCCCTGGGCACGTTAAGCGGCGGATGGAAAATTGTAAAGACGATGGGAACCCGCATCACGAAAGTAACTCCGCTGGAAGGGGTAAGCGCAGAAACAGCTGGTGCCATAACATTATTTATAAGTGAGAAATTAGGGATCCCGGTCAGTACCACCCATACCATCGCTGGGTCCATCATGGGTGTGGGCGCAACAAAAAGACTGTCGGCCGTTCGCTGGGGCGTTACCATCAACCTGCTCTGGGCCTGGGTACTTACCATTCCTGTATCGGCCATTTTTTCAGCAATAATTTATGGGGTCTTTTCATTGTTCAGACACTAGAGGAAAGTATGGGAGTATGGGAGTATGGGAATTGGATTTTAAAATGAGTTAACTGAATTTTCTAATTGCATTCCCATACTCCCATACTCCCACACTCCCATACTTGCTTTTGGCCTTTCGCCTTTATACAGTATTTTGCGCCCGTTAAAAAAACCGGTCCATGAAAGGAATTATACTGGCGGGGGGTTCAGGTACGAGGCTGTATCCGATTACGTTTGCGATCAGCAAACAAATTATGCCGGTATACGATAAACCGATGATTTACTATCCCTTATCTACCCTGATGATGGCGGGTATCCGGGAAATCCTGATCATCTCCACTCCGCACGACCTGCCCCTGTTTATTAAATTATTCGGTGACGGCACCCAGTATGGTTTGAAAATATCTTACGCGGAACAGGTAATCCCTAATGGCCTGGCTCAGGCTTTTGTAATCGGCGCCGATTTCATCGGAAAGGATAACGTGGCCCTGGTACTGGGCGATAATATTTTTTATGGGTCGGGCCTGGGCGATCAGCTCGCCGCCAACAGGAACCCGGAGGGCGGTATCGTATATGCCTACCACGTAAGCGATCCGGAGAGATACGGAGTAGTTGAATTTGACGCCCAGAATAATGTTGTTTCCATTGAAGAAAAGCCCGAGAAACCGAAAAGTAATTATGCGGTACCGGGATTATACTTTTATAATAACGAAGTGGTTTCAATCGCAAAAAATCTGAAACCCAGCGCAAGAGGAGAATATGAAATCACGGATATAAATAAAGAATACCTGAAAAGAGGTAAATTGAAAGTATCCCTTTTGGACCGTGGAACCGCCTGGCTGGATACGGGAACTTTCGACTCGCTCATGCAGGCCACCCAGTTTGTTCAGGTTATCGAACAGAGGCAGGGAATTAAAATCGCGTGTATCGAAGAAATAGCATTCCGGAAAAAATTCATTACAAAAGAACAGGTAAGGGCCATTGCGCAACCCCTGCTCAAAAGCGGGTACGGACAATACCTGCTGGATGTGATTGACTTTAATGATTGAATATTTATGAAAAAAATTCTTGTAACAGGCGGGTGTGGTTATATCGGTTCCCATACGCTCGTCGATCTGATTGAAAATGGCTTCGACGTGATTTCTGTAGACAATAATTCAAGATCAAATCCCCGTATACTGGAAGGTGTACAGAAGATAACCGGGAAAAAAATCAAGAACTATAAAGTGGATCTCTGCAATCTGGACGACAGCTTTGCCATTTTTCATGAGAATCCCGACATCACGGGAATCATTCATTTCGCCGCATTTAAGTCCGTCGGCGAATCCGTTGAAAACCCACTGATGTACTTTGAAAATAATTTGATGTCGCTCATCAACCTGCTGAAATGTGTACAGGAATTCAAAATCCAGAACTTTGTTTTTTCTTCCTCCTGTACAGTATATGGCAACCCGACGGAAATACCGGTAACGGAAACCACACCACCACGACCGGCTGAATCCCCTTACGGTTATACAAAACAAATGGGTGAACAAATCATCAACGAGTTTTCCAAATCATCAGATTCGAGGAGTATTCTGCTCAGATACTTCAATCCAGTGGGTGCGCATCCTTCCGGGCTGATTGGAGAATTACCCATCGGCAGACCGGCCAACCTGGTCCCGGCCATTACACAGACCGCTATTGGCAAGATCCCGCAGATGCAGGTGTATGGGGATGATTATGATACCCGGGATGGTTCCTGTATCCGAGATTATATTCACGTTTCCGATATTGCACACGCGCATACACTGGCGCTACAGTATATGCTAAAAGAAAAGATCAGCAAAAAATGTGAGGTCTTCAACCTGGGCAGCGGTAATGGCGTTACCGTACTGGAGGCCATCCATGCATTTGAGCGGATTAGCGGCGTGGCATTGAACTATACCATTGGCCCCCGCCGCCCCGGAGACGTCATATCTATATATGCCAATAATGATCTGGCAAGAAATGAACTGGGATGGGTTCCAAAATATTCGCTCGATGATATGCTGGCCACCGCCTGGCGATGGGAACAAAAAATTAAAATGGATGAATCCTTTTATAACAGTAAATTTTCAGAATTAAATTGATCTTTTCGAATCAACCGACATCATATGATCACTGTAACGGGACAAAAAGATACGAGAAGCGGATTTGGAGACGGAATCGTTGAAATGGCAAGGAAAAATCCAGAGATCGTGGCACTCACGGCCGACCTGGCCGGCTCTCTTAAATTAAATCAGTTTATCAAAGAATTCCCTGAACGATTTATTCAATGCGGCATTGCGGAAGCCAATATGATTAGTATGGCGGCCGGAATGACCATCGGAGGAAAAATTCCCTTTACAACCACGTTTGCCAATTTTTCTACCGGCCGTGTCTACGACCAGATCCGCCAGTCCATCGCATATTCCGGAAAAAATGTAAAGATCTGCGCCTCCCACGCAGGACTGACCCTTGGAGAAGACGGTGCAACGCATCAGATCCTGGAGGATATCGGCATGATGAAAATGCTCCCGGGTATGACCGTTATCGTGCCCTGTGATTATGCGCAGACAAAAGCGGCGACCATGGCCATCGCTGACTATAAGGGGCCGGTTTATCTTCGCTTCGGCCGGCCCATATGGCCGATTTTTACGTCCGAAATGGAATTCAAAATCGGTAAGGCCCAGCCTTTCACAGAGGGAAAAGACGTATCTATCTTTGCCTGCGGACACCTGGTCTGGATTGCCCTGGAAGCTGAAAAAATCTTAATGGAAAAAGGGATATCCGCCGAAATCATAAATATCCATACCATCAAACCGCTGGATACGGATGCCATTCTGAGATCCATTCAAAAAACGGGTTGTGCTGTGAGTGCGGAAGAACATAATATTATCGGCGGATTGGGCGACAGTATCGCGCAGACTGCCGCCAAAAACAATCCCATTCCCATAGAATACGTGGGTACCAATGATACCTTTGGGGAAAGTGGGATACCTGCCCAGTTGCTGTCGAAATACGGACTGGATTCAGCTCATATCGTGACTGCAGCAGAGAAAGTAATCGCCAGGAAAAATAAATGATTCATTATCCAGTTTAGACTAAAAATCCAGATCCCGAATGGCGGAACAGAGAACGGATACTGAATTACTGACCTTGTTCCGGGAACCGGCTACAAAGGAAAAGGCTTTCACTGAGATCGTAAAAAAATACCAGGAAAGGCTGTATTGGCATGTCCGGCGAATGCTGGTGGACCATGAGGATTCCAATGATGTGCTGCAAAATGTGTTCATCCGGGTCTGGAACGCTCTGTCAGGCTTCCGGGAGGATGCCCAGTTGTATACCTGGCTTTACCGGATCGCCACGAATGAGTGCCTGACTTTCATCGAACAGCAGAAAAAGAAAGCCTCCATTTCACTGGATGAAATGGATTCGGGACTCAGCAATAAGATTCGGGCCGACAAGGATTTTGATGCCAATAAGTTGGAATGGAAATTACAGTTGGCAATTCAGCAACTACCTGAAAAACAGCGAGTTGTGTTTATGCTACGATATTACGATGAAATGCCCTATGAAGAAATGAGCAAGGTTCTGGATACTTCAACGGGCGCGTTGAAGGCTTCCTATCATCATGCAGCTAAAAAAATAGAAGATTTTATACTGAATCATTAAACTTTAGGCACCCGCAAGGGTCTTATTACATCAGTGGAAACCTCTAAAGATATATTAACAGAATTACTGGATGTCGCTCCTTTCCTTGGAAAGGCAGGCATGTCCCGGGTTCCTTATTCCATTCCGAAAGGGTATTTTGCGGATTTTACCGATATCCTGCTGCGCCGGATCCGAATCGAAATGGAAGTGATTTCAGAGCCGCAGGCCGGCCAGGAGATCGCTGACCTTTCACCCCTTCTTGCCGGGCTCCAAAAGAACAATCCATATAAACTACCTGAAGGATATTTCGAATCCCGGCAGATAAATATTCCATCATCCGGAAAGAACCCCGCGGTTCCCATATTTGAAAGAGGGCAGGCGAAGGAGGTTCCGATCATTTCAATCGAATCTCAACCCAGGCGTGTTTTTAATTTTTCGAGAGTATTGAAATATGCCGTTGCTGCCTGCCTGGTTGCCATGCTGGGAACGACGCTTTTTAATATTTCAACCCATATAGAGTCCGATCCAATCCTGGGACTTGCTGTGGTGAGTGATCAGGACATGGCGAACTATCTGGATTCCGATGATATCCACTGGACGCCGGGATTATCTTCGGCTACAGAATCAACCACGGATATCGCTTCCGTGGATTTAAATGATAACGACATTCGTGACCTGCTGAGTAATGTACCGGATGACGAACTGGAACAATATTCAGCCTTATTGCCGGAAGAAAAAGGAACCGTAAATTGATCCCCTAATGAAGAGACTTTTACTTTTTGTATGTTTTATTATTACCGTTTTTATAAGTGTGGCTCAGAACGGGAACCGGCTGTATACGCTCAAGATCGCTTATATCACAAAACAGCTGGATCTCAGTCCCGAGGAAGCACAGAAATTCTGGCCGATTTATAATCAGTATGCAGAAGAATTAAAACGGGCCAGGCAGGATGCAGTCAGAAATAATAAGAGCGAAATTGAATTGGACGAAGCCCTGCTTAATGTCCGCAAAAAATATAGTGTACTTTTTGAACAGGCACTATCTCCGCAAAAAATTGACGTCTTTTTTAAATCCGAAAAAGAATTCGGTCATTATGTACAGGAAGAAATGAAACGACGGCAATTGAAGAATCAGCGAAAGCTTGAACAAAATCCCAATTAAAAGCCTAAAGCCTAAAGCGTAAAGCCTAAAACCATTTATAAGCCCACAGCGTAAAGCTGAAAGCCTAAAACCATTTATAAGCTCAAAGCTTAAAGCCGAAAGCCTAAAACCATTTATAAGCCCAAAGCGTAAAGCCGAAAGCCTAAAACTTTTTCTCCTAAATCGTAAATCGCGTTTTGATGAACGATACACGATTAGTGAAAAGTTTTAGGCTTTACGCTTTAGGCTTTAGGCAAAATAATAAATGGTTATTTCCCCGTTTGAATTTTTTGCGGTCAATTGAGCAGGTTAAATTGCGATACTTTACTCGTTCAGCGTTCAGCGTTCAGCGTTCAGCGTTCAGCGTTCAGCGTTCAGCGTTAAGCGTTAGGCGTTACGCGTTACGCGTTTTAAATCGAAATAAACCCACATGCGAAAATTATTATCTCTTCCGTTTTTTATTTTGCCCATTTTCCTCTGTGCGCAACAAGACAGCACCCAGCATATTGTCCCGGACCGTTCGAACAACCCGGATCAGATAAAAAAACCATATATCATCCTGATTTCTGCCGATGGATTCCGATACGATCTGGCCGATAAATACAATGCCCAAAATCTTATCCGTTTAAGGAACTCCGGCATAGAGGCGGATTATATGAAGTCCGTTTTCCCTTCCCTGACTTTTCCAAATCATTATAGTATTGCCACCGGTGAATATCCCGATCATGACGGGATCGTCGACAATTCTTTTTTCGATCCTGAACGGGGCCAGACCTATATGATGGGAAACAGGAATGAGGTGGAAGATAGCTCCTGGTATGGCGCCACACCCATTTGGGTGCTTGCCGAAAAACAGGGCATGCTTACGGCCAGTTTCTATTGGGTAGGTGCCGAGGCCGCTATACAGGGCGTCCGTCCGACCTACTATTATAAGTTTAATAGCCTGATACCGATGAACGATCGTATTCGGTATGTACGCAACTGGCTTCAATTAACTGAAGACAAAAGACCCCACCTGATCACTTTTTATATTTCGGATGTGGATCACCAGGAGCATCTTCACGGAGTTGATTCCAAACAAACGGAAGAGGCGGTGCATTATGTTGATCAATCAGTAGCCAGCCTGGTGCGAACCCTGGATTCTCTGAATCTTCCTATTAATTATATTTTTGTTTCCGACCATGGCATGACAAATATTGACACGCTGAATACCTTATCACTACCGAAAACAATTGATACCAGCCGTTTTGTTATCCTCAATTCGCTTGCGCTCGTTCATATGTATGCCAGGGATTCTACGGAGATCCTGCCGGCCTATAAAATATTGAAAGGAGCAGAGATTGATTTTGATGCTTATCTAACAACCGATATGCCCGCCCGCTGGCATTATAATAAAAAAAATGATCGTTATAACCGCATCGGCGATATCATTTTGGTGGCCCATCCGCCAAAAGTGTTTAATTTGAATGGCCACCACCTGAACCTTGCTACTCATGGATTTGATCCCGATCTGACCGTCATGCACGCCAGCTTCTATGCCTGGGGCCCGGCGTTTAAATCAAATTTGAAGATCAGGGGATTTGAAAATATTAATATCTATCCGCTGGTTGCGAATATCCTTCAATTAAAAATCCCCGATCCGGTGGATGGGGATTTGAAAGTGCTTAACCCAATACTAAAGTAATTTGAAAATTTTAAGATTTGGAATTTTGGAAATAATATGGACGTACAAAGCACACTGTAAAATAATATGACAGACCTTGTATTGAATCAGCTGTCAATGCTTTTCCCCTATTCCAAAGAGAAGCTCGCTGAATATGCGACTCTTTATCATCAGATAACCGTTCCCGCAAAAACGGTTTTGTTAGAAGAAGGGAAGATTTCTAAAAAAGCTTTTCTGATCGAGAAGGGTTGCGTCAGGACCTGGTTCAACAATAATGGGAAGGAAATTACTTTTCAATTCTTTTTTGAGTATGAAGGTGTTTCTTCCATTGAAAGTTTTAGAAAAGGCACCCCCAGTTTATATGCAATTGAAACGATAGAACCAAGCGTTTTGCATTGGATTCATAAAAAGGATATGGACTCCATTCTAAAAGATATCAGCGGGTCGGAACAAACGAACACCCGGTTTCTGGATATTATGCTGGAAAGGCAATTCAATTATATGAGACAATTCATGTCTTTTATCAGAGACACCCCCAGGCAACGGTGGCTTGCCCTTTTAAAGGAAAAACCGCATATCATTCAGCGTGTTCCCCTGCAATATATTGCTTCCTACCTGGGCATAACGGCTGTATCCCTGAGCCGTATACGAAACGCAAAGAAATAAAAATTCACTTCTTAACAATTGTTATTTGACGACTTTTCGCGATGGCTGAAATTTGTAATAAATATTTTACAATGAAAGCTGCAGTATTACATCAGATCGGAGGTATTCCCCGTTATGATGAAATGACCGACCCTATTCCAGGCCATGATCAACAGATTATGTATGTCAAAGCCGCTTCAATCAAGAATATTGACAGGATGCTCGTCACGGATACTCATTATGATCATTATTCGAAGTTCCCGATCATAGTGGGTACCGACGGGGTGGGGATTTTAGAAGACGGAACCCGGATATACAGCGGAGGCAAAAATGGAATGATGGCAGAACAGGTGATGGTGAATAAAAAATGGTTTATTGAATTGCCTGATGGATTGGATGATATGACGGCGGCCGCTTTACCAAACCCTGCTGTATCAGCGTGGCTTTCGCTTGAGCATAAAGGCACACTTAAAAAAGGGGACGCTGTATTAATCCTTGGGGCAACCGGAATCACTGGCAGGCTCGCCATACAGATTGCCAGGCATCTGGGTGCCGGGAAAGTAGTAGTGATGGGCCGCAATCGGAAAATCCTGGAAAAATTATCAGCCCTGGGCGCGGATGTTGTGATCCCCTTCGATCATTCATACGGACAAATAAAACAAGTACTTAAATCAGAAACACGGAAACAACCCTTCAGCATCGTGTTGGATTATCTCTGGGGTGAGCCGGCCGAACAGGTTTTGGAAATACTATCGGGCCATGACCTGGAGGCAGAGAGCCACTTAACCCGGTGGATCCAAATAGGCGAAATGGCCGGACCATCCATTAATCTAAACGCAGCTACTCTAAGAAGTTCCGCTATTGAAATTTCAGGTCAGGGTGGCGGAAGTATACCCAATGAAGTCATGTCCAGAATCCCAGCCATCATTTCGAAAATATTCAGTCTGGCTATGGAAAATAAAATAACCATCGAAACGGAAATGGTTTCATTAAAAGATATAGAAAGCGTATGGACAAGAAAAAATGAAGAGGGAAAAAGGATAGTGGTAATGATTTAAGCGAAGACCCGTTTGCCTGAATTTTCAATTTTACAATTTTTCAAATTTCCAAATTGGACTCTTAATGTCATGATAAAAAAGGAAAGTCCACCCTTCTTTCTGTCCCTTATCCCACCACTGCTGGCGTAGTTCCATACATTTTCTGCCATCATAATCATACTTGGCAACAAACCGGCTTTTCATTTGACTTATTTGTGGGGCCACATCGCCACCGAAAAAAGCATGTTCGCCGTCGGCTTCAATATGAAATACCTGGTGGAAAGGACAATGGCCGCCGGTCAGTTCGTAGCGAATATATCCGTCTATTATTCCGTTGCCTTCCAGTTTAACCAGATTCGAAAAATGTTCCAGGAAAGAAAATGGTTCGGTTTCATAACTGGGTGATCCTTTTTCGAATGCATATTCCAGTTCGCGTTGCTGCACATAATAAACAGCCTGAGGAAAAGATGCGACCCGGCTACCATCCGGAAGTTTCCTGCTCATTCCGCCGACATGATCCTTGTGCAGGTGACTCATCAGGATTTTCGTGACAGAATTTGGATCAACGCCCGCATTCCGCATGAGCTGATGGATTTTCAACTCGCCGTTTTCTTCAAATCCCAATCCGGTATCCAGTAGCAGGACGTCCTTCTCCGTTACGACAAGGAAGGGCTGGATCTCGACGAGCAGACTACCCGCAGATCGCTTTTGCAGATCATCCACATCCGGATCGAAAGTAACAAACTCTTTTGTTTTATCAACGGTAAAAGCGCCTTCTGACAATGGGATGATCTGCATGCGCAAATTTAAACTTTGTCGCGAGAGTAAAATAAAATTTGGACCTGACAAATGAGAACATAATTATTTCTATGTTCCAGGAAAATATGCCCTGATGAAGCCATTGATTTTTACCATACTTTTATCCTGCAAAGAAAAAGCCATTTTATGAAACATACATTCGTGAATCGGTTGTCCGTTTTTGCTATAGCAATTATCCCATTTCTCTCCTTTGCTCAATACCCGCCCGCTAAACCAGCGGATGATAAAGAGTGGATCACACGGTCGGACGGTTATACTAAAATGATCATTGATATTGATGAAAAGTATTCCCCCGAGTTTGGATCGAAACAGGGGATCGCTTTTTACGATACGCTGATCGGGATACCCACGCTGAGCAACAAAAAAGCAGCACGCCAGAAAAAGATGAATGTGGTCGTCAAACTAAAAGCGGCTAAGGAGACTGAAAAGGATTTTAAGGTAAAACAGGACCTCGACATACTGATTAATAAATCTGAACTCGATTTCCGGGTGGAAGATTTTGAACTCAGCAGGGAGGTTCCTTTCCTGAATCCCACCCTTGCCATTTTTAGCGGCATGCAGTCTTTACTGGATGATCAAACCCCGGTGGAACGGCGAAACGCAGCAGTCGTCCGGTTAAACAAATATGCCGGATTTCAAAATGGATATGAACCCATCACGACCATCCTGGAGAGCCGTACGACGAGTCAAATGAATAAACCGGATATGATCTATCCGTCGAAGCAGGAAATAGAGGTTGGGCTGTCTCACAATCCCAGCATCGTAAACGGCATCCGGGAATTATTCATAAAATATAAAATAAACGGTTGGGAGAAATCTTATGCAGTCCTTAAAAAACAATTGGAGGATTATGACAATTGGATAAGAGCGAATGTGCTTCCCAAAGCGCGCACTGATTTCAGGCTGCCTCCCGAAAAATACAAACTGGCTTTGGAAGGATATGGCGTAGATATTCCGCCTGCTGAACTGGCCCAAATAGCGCACGCGGCTTTTACAAGTATACAGGATCAAATGAAAACGATCGCCGGACAAATAGCAAAAAAATACAACCTGCCTTCAGCGGATTACCGGGAAGTAATAAAGTTTTTGAAGAAAGATCAGATTATCGGCGACTCCATTATGATCGTTTATCGGGCCCGTCTTACTGAGATTGAGGCGATCATCACCAATCAGCACCTGGTTACGCTACCAAACCGTGCAGCCATTATCCGGTTGGCGACGAATGCAGAAACGGCCCAGTCTCCGGCTCCTCATATGGTTCCTCCGCCCTTCCTGCATAATACGGGACAGCGGGGAGTTTTTGTATTGCCCCTGAATCTTGCTCCTGCCCCGGGTGAAAAATTGGATAAATACGATGATTTTAATTTTGATGCGGCATCCTGGACTATGATCGCCCATGAAGCAAGGCCGGGTCACGAATTGCAATTCGATAAAATGGTAGAGGAGGGCGTTTCACATGCAAGGGCACTTTATGCGTTCAACTCTACCAACGTAGAAGGCTGGGGTCTGTACTCGGAATATATCACCCTTCCCTATATGCCTATTGAAGGCCAGCTCGTTTCCCTGGATTATCGTTTGCTGCGCGCAGCCCGCGCTTTTTTAGACCCTGAGTTGCAGGCCGGGACCATCACGCAGGAACAGGCCATGAATGTATTGATGAATGATGTGGTTTTTTCTCACGCTTTTGCAAAACAGGAAGTGGAACGCTATAGTCTGCGAACACCCGGCCAGGCCAACAGTTATTTTTATGGCTTCACTAAAATGATCGCCCTGAGAAAAGATACCGAACAGGCTTTAGGAAATAAATTCAATCAACAGCATTTTCATGATTTCATACTTTCCCAGGGAATATTGCCTCCGGCATTAATAAGGGAAGCGGTTATGGGGGAGTTTGTGGTGAGGGAGAGGCAAAACTAATTTGGAAATTTGCAAAATTGGAAAATTGGAAATTTAATTCTTGAATTAAAAATATTTAAATCTGACTTCCCGATATTATTTCCAATTTTTCAAATTTTCAAATTATCTCAGCACCATCTGCCTGTCCGCGTCAAGCCGCGCCAAAATAAACAACATCACGCTAAAAGTAAGAAGGGATGTCCCCCCATAGCTGACAAAAGGAAGGGGGATGCCGATCACGGGTGCCAGGCCGATCGTCATACAAACATTAATTGAAATGTGGAAGAAGAATACCGATGCCACACCATACGCATAGGCCCGGCTGAATACACTTCGCTGTCGCTCCGCTATCGTTACGATCCGCATGAGCAGGATAATATATATACTCAGGAAAATAATACTGCCTGTGAAACCAAATCCCTCCCCGATCGTACAGAAAATAAAATCCGTTCTCTGCTCCGGAACAAAATCATACCGCGTCTGGGTTCCTTTTAATAATCCCTTTCCGATCAATCCGCCGTTGCTGATGGCAATTTTACTTTGCTTCACATTATAATTCCCGTTGTCCTTCTTTTTTCCGATCGATTTTTCTTCAATTTCTTTTTCAGCTGCAGCATTCTTAGGAATATAATCCTTGCCAATCGCGTCATAGATACGTTTTACCTGGTAAGGCTGAAATACATGGTCAAATGCAAAGGGCACAACAAACCGTTGGATGCTCACACAAACGAACCAGATGCTGATGATCGCAAATAAAATCGCACGCTGTCTTTTGATCTGTTTTCTGAAAATATAAATAAACAGGGCTGCAATCGCGGTCAGGATCAGCGCCAGCAGATTCGGATCCAATAAAAGCGTGGCCACCACCAGTACAGCGAATGAAAACCCGATGATAAGTACAAGTGCCGGAAGTCCCTCACGAAACATAACGAGGAAGAAAGAAAAATAAACCAGGGCAAGCCCTGTTTCTTTTTGCATAATGGATAACCCGGCGGGGACCAGGGCAATGATAGCGGCAATAATCTGGGATCTCGGCCTGGCAAAGTCTGTTTCGACACGGCTTAAATATTTTGCCAGCGCCAGGTTCACAAAGATCTTGCAAACATCGGCGGGCTGTATTTGTATGGCCGACCCCAGTCGTATAATAGACGAAGTTCCTTTTACATTGGAATGAAAAGGAAATACCAGGAGCATGAGCAGGATACCGAAGGCATAGGAAAGATTGGCGGTTGCCGTGAAGAATTTACTGTCCGTCAGCAGGATAAAAATTCCCGCGATACCGCTAATGATAAAAAATAACGACTGGCGGCTATAGTCCGTTTTAAGAGAGAGAAATCCCTGTAAAATATTATCTCCGTCGCGGTATGTCGCCGAGAATATACTCATGATCCCGACCAGCGAAAGGATGAACCAGAGCCAGATCAGTGACCGGTCCGCGCCTTTGGCAAGTGATGAATTGCGTTGGTTCATGGTGCCTCGTTTGTACTGCTGTCTTTCTGGACAACCGGTTTTTCCTTCGGTATCAACGCCGCACTATCTGCGGTTCTTTTTAAAATTGTTCTCCTGGGTTTCCGGGTTGTATCCGTTTTTCCTGTAAATGCTGAATCCGCTTTTTTGGGTTTTAAACTATCCGGAATAGTATTTACCGGCCGGGGTCTGGGTCCGAATGGAATGGTTACATGGGCAGTAGCCTTGTGCATCGTATCCAGCAATTGCCTGCGCAAAGAAGGATCCTGGAAATGCAGCCAGCGGGTGCTGTCGCCACTTTGTCTCGCCCAGATAGCAGCCCTTACGGAATCAGTAATAAACTGAAGGCGGACAAGATAACCGGGCAATAGATTGGTATTGGCAATCATTGTAGCCTGTTTCACCCTTTCTTCTGTCAGCGTGTCACGCAGATATTTTTCCACGAGCAAACTGCCTATTGGGGCGGCCCATTTAGATCCGTAACCGGCGTTTTGAATAACAACGGCGATGGCGATCTGTGGATTTTCCCTGGGTGCAAAACAAACAAACATCGAATTGTTATTCAGTTTTGTCCTTTTACCTTCCAGGGATAAATAATTTTCTGCGGTACCGGTTTTTGCACACATGTTTATACCGTCAATACGGGCTATTCTTGCGGTACCGACTTCGGTTACGTCCTGCATTCCACTGATGACCGTTTCATAGTCCGCATCTGAAATATGGGTAAGGACCTCGTGTTTCTCGGCAAATTTATTCAGAACGCTGTCGTCCAGGGAATGACCTTCCACATGCTCTACAAAATGCGGAATATAAAAAGATCCTTTATTGGCTACGATGCACATGGCGTTGGCCATTTGTAAGGGGGTAACGAGCATCTTATCCTGACCGATGCCCAGGGTAACCATGGTACAGGAATTCCAGGATCCGTGATATTCTTTATCATAGGCAATGGTATCCGGAATATTTCCCCCGTCTTCGCTTGGCAGATCAATCCCGATCCGGTGACCCAACCCGAATTTATAGGTATAATTTTTCCAGAGCTCCAGTCCGTTTCTCACACTACGGATCTTCGGATTATCTACTGTTAAGCGAAATGTATTGCAGAAAAATGAGTTGCAGGAATGCGCGATGGCGAGCCTCAAATTAGCTGCATGACCCGGAAATTTTTCATCACATTTCACCACATGGTTGCATCCATAATAAAAGCCCAGGCAACCAATACCACTGGCCTGTGTAATAACTCCCTCATCCAACCCGATCAGGGCGCCCAATGGCTTATAGGTTGAGCCCGGCGGATACAAACCTTTAATGGCGCGGTTTAGCAAGGGCGCCCTTACATCCAGCGCCAGCAATCCATAATTTTTTTGTTTATCGGGTCCTGTTAAAGAATTGGGATCGTAATCCGGGCTGGAAGCCATGGCGAGGATACCACCTGTTTTTGGTTCAATAGCTACCACAGATCCAATCTTGTTAGAGAGCAGCTTTTCCGCGAGCTGTTGCAATTCGATATCCAGGTAGGTATGCAGATTCCGGCCGGCAATGGCAGGCGTATCCAGTCCGCGGTCCGCATAATGCCCAACGAGCCGGTTTTTATTGTCTTTTATCCAGTACTCAATGCCACGCTGGCCCATGAGTTGTTTTTCATAAAATTGTTCCAGTCCACTTCTGCCGACATAGTCACCAAGCTGATAATAATAATTTGAACGTCGCAGAATATTGGAATCCACTTCCCCCACATATCCCATGATATGTGCAGCTGCATTATACGGGTAAACCCGCACGGGCCGTTCCTGTAAATTGAATCCCGGGAAACGCCAGATATTTTCTTCCAGTTTGGCATAGAGGTCAGGTTCCAGCAGGTCCTCGAAAATAGATGGACGGAAAGGTCCATTTTTTATTTTGGCGTCCAGTAAACGGGAACGGAATTCAGCAGAATCAATTTCCAGTAACTGGCAGAAGAAAGCAGTGTCCATTATTTTAACCTGTGATGGAGTTACCATCAGGTCATACAAAATGGTATTGTTGAGGATGGCACGCTGGTGATGGTCATAAATGATACCGCGGGTCGGATAAACCCTTTTGGGAAACAGCGCATTTTCCTGCGCCATTTTTTTATACTTGTCTGAAAATACCTGCAGGTTGAAGAGCTGTGCAAAAATGACAAGAAACATCCCACCAAAGATGAGGCGTATGATATTACTGCGCGATTGGTTAAAAACAGGCATCTCCGGATATTGGCTTTAAATTAAACCGTATTCGTTCTGAACTTTTCTTTTCTGAAAAATAAAAGTTCCGTCAGCAGGATCAGCAACATACTTATACCGGTCGTTGCGATCACTTTTCCTATAAAATACAAAAAAGATCCGAAACTCATCCATTCCAGAAAAACAAGATATCCGTGATGAAAAAGGGTGAGCACAAATACATAGGTGAAATAGGGCGCCCAGCCCATGCTCGTGATAGAAGGGGATAAATAGTTCTTGTCGGCCCCTTCCTGCGATATCAGCATATTTACGACAAATGGCCGCAGATAGGCGATCAGCACACAGGCGGCCGCGTGTAATCCGGGGGTATGCATGAAATAATCGAGGCTTAGGCCGAATAAAAATGCAACCCCCATCAGGGCCGCACGGGTCATGCTGAAGGGGAGCCAGAGAATATAGAGATAATATAAATAAGGTGAGATGAACCTGTGCAGGGGCGGCATCTTGAACAGGATGAATACCTGCACCCCGATGAACAGGATAAACCGTAATATATTTTTCAGCAGCTCGCTCATTGGAATTTTTTTCTGGTGGAATCCTCCAGTCTTTTCTGTTCGACGAATTGGGTGTTGGCGATCACATATACATATTCGACATTAAAAAAATTGGTAGCCGGTTTCACTTTCAATGTGTAAAAATTACTGCTCTTATCGTCTACGATTTCGGCAATTGTACCGACCATCAGGTTTCCCGGAAACAGGGAAGATGTGGGACTGGTTACGACAGAATCACCTTTCTGTAGTTTGGCGCTTTTAGGAATGTCCTTGAGGGTCACAAACATCGGGCTGATGCCATCCCATTCTACGGTTCCCCGTTCGCCTCCATTCTTCAGTTTAACAACCACTTTGTACTGGCGGTGCAGCAGGGTCATCACACTGGCGTAATTATCACTCACGTTTACCACCGTTCCCACGATACCCTGCGGACTCATCACACCCATATTCGGACGCACATCCTGCAATGAACCCCGGTGGATGGTAATAAAATTTAACTGGGTATTTACCGTACTGCCTACCACTTTGGCGCCCAGCCAGGTATATTTTCTTATCTCCCGCAGGGAATCAGTCTGAACCGTATCCATCACGGCCTTCTCGTTTCCGTCGGGCCTTTCATAATTTTGCCTTAGTAATTGATTCAGGTGCAGATTCTCCGCTTCCAGCTGTTCATTGATATTTTTCAGGCGGAAATAATATTCTACTTTGCTATAGCGCTGATTGATGCTGCCGGTAAATTCACCTGCCACGTTCATGAAGGCCGCCTCATGATAATTATTATAGCGAAAAAGAAAACTGAGGGCAGTCATCTGCAACAGCAAAAAGAATAGAAAATTTGAATACTTTCTGATGAAGAGAAAAACGTTGCGCACGGGTAGGTTATAATTTTAAGTTGCTTCAGCATTAAAAAGTAAAAATTAAAAAGGATTTTTTACTCTCCTCTATCGCATAACAAAAGGATACCTGTCGTAATTCTTCAAAGAAATTCCCGTTCCCCGCACCACACTTTTTAACGGATCGTCTGCAATATGAACCGGGAGTTTAATTTTCTGGCTTAACCTTTTATCCAACCCCCTGAGCAGGGCGCCGCCACCGGTCAGGTATAGTCCACGCCGGTAAATATCTCCGGCCAGTTCGGGTGGTGTGGTTTCAAGTGCTTTCAGAATGGCTTCTTCTATTTTGAATATGCTTTTATCCAATGCTTCGGCGATTTCCTGGTAACTCACGAGGATCTGTTTGGGGATACCGGTAACCAGGTCGCGTCCATTTACCGGAATATCATCTGGCGGATTGTCCAGATCCTTTAAAGCGGCCCCGATCTGAATTTTGATTTGTTCAGCGGTTCTTTCTCCGATCAGTAAGCTATGGTACCGGCGTAGTGCTTCCATGATGTCTGCCGTGAATTCATCTCCGGCAATGCGGATAGACTGGTCGCAGACGATTCCGGCCAGTGCGATCACCGTAATACCGGTAGTTCCACCGCCGATATCAATGATCATATTTCCTACGGGTTCTTCCACGTCTATACCGATCCCCAGTGCCGCGGCCATGGGTTCATGGATCAGGTAAACTTCTTTGGCGCCGGCCTGTTCCGCACTGTCGCGAACCGCCCTTTTTTCCACTTCCGTGATACTGGAAGGAATACAGATCATCATGCGCCAGCTGGGGGGGAAAAGCGGCTTTTTGGGATAGATCATCTTGATCATTTCCCGGATCATGAGTTCAGCGGCGTTAAAATCAGCGATAACCCCGTCTTTCAGGGGGCGAACCGTCCGAATGCTCTCATGCGTTTTTTCATGCATCATGAGGGCCCTTTTTCCAACAGCCAGGACTGTTTTTGGATTATTCCGGTCAAGTGCAACTATACTTGGTTCGTTAACTACGATCTCGTCATTATGAATGATCAGGGTGTTGGCTGTGCCCAGATCCATAGCAATCTCTTGCGTCAGGAAATTGAATAATCCCATTTTAAAAGGTCAGATTTATATTCTGTTACGATGCATGCAAAATTGACGGAAATAATCGGAATTAACAAAGTGAACATTAATCTCCGCTATCCTGCACTGAACGCTATTTTTAGCAGGATATTTCTTTAAAAGATCAGTTTATTCTGAAGCGAATCCCAAACGTCTTTCCATTTGACGGTCCAGTTGAGGTAATTTTTTTCTCTCAATGAGAAAACTCGTCAGTTGGGCGATTTCGCGGAAGATAAAATGTTTGTCCACCGTCCCCTGCAGATAACTGCGGCCCGAACTGCCGCCGGTTCCCACGCGGGTTCCAATGGTCCGTTGCACCATATGCATGTGACGATACCGCCAGGTGCTCAATTGTTCATCCATTTCCAATAATGCGACTAATAAACGATAGGGAAGCTGGAGTATCGGATATCCGGGGTAGATCATGATAAAAAGTCCGGCCCGGCAGGCGGCAGGAGAAAGCGAGCGTTTCATGGATTCTTTCGATGGGTATTCATCGGAAAATACGGTGTCGAACATCGCGGCATGATCTTTCTCTCCTTCCGTGAGACTTTCAAGATATAATTTCCGATAACCGGTCCAAAAATCATTTTCATTTAAGAAGGGCATACGTTCCAGCCAGGAATTCAGGAGTTCCAGCATCGTTTTCCGGGATTCTGCCTGCCGGATCCGGGATACTTCTGTCTCCCTCAACTGAGAAATATAGTGATTCTGTTCGTGACGCATTTCGAATTTCAACCCCAGCCTCGCTTCCAGTGTTTTGAACTGGACGCTTTGAAACCCCGACGCGGGCCGGAGCATATCCCGGAAATCCAGAAAATCCATGGGCGACATGGTTTCCATGACTTCTATTTGCTGTACCAGTAATTTTAAAATGGTATTACAACGCTGAAGACGGTGGACCATGGTTTGTAATTCGGGCGAATCATCATTCAGGGCGGGTTTTTCGAGAATGCCGTTCACTGACTCCACTTCAAACAGCAGTTGTTTAAACCAGAGTTCATATGCCTGGTGGATGATGATAAAAAGCATTTCGTCATGCGCATGTGCCTGACGCAGATCACTCTGCAATTGCTGGGAATCCAGCAACCGGTCGAGTTTAAGGTAATCAGCGTAGTGCAATTCTTTCATATGGTTTATGGTTTATGGTGGATGGTTATGATAAAAATAATCTATCTGAAATTGATAAGTCAACCCCATAAACCATAAACCATACACCATGCACCAAAAACCATACACCCTCAAAGAAATTCATACCCAATATCACGCCTGAAATACATGCCGTCGAAGTCGATCGTGGTTAAAACGGCCACCGATTTCCGAATGGCGTCCTGAATGGAACCTGCGTAGGAAGTAACGCAAAGCACCCGTCCACCGTTGGTGACCACAGCCCCATTTTCCAATAGGGTTCCGGAATGAAATATGAGACTGCCTTCGTGTTGCTTGTCCAGTCCCGTGATCGCAAATCCTTTTTCATAGCTTCCCGGGTAACCCCCGCTGACGGCCACCATGGTTGCTACGACACGGGGATCTATTTCAATCGTTTTTCCCTGAAGCCTTTTTTCAGCCACGGCCCGGAAAAGCTCCACAAGGTCGTTTTTAAGTCTTGGAATAATGACCTCCGTTTCCGGATCACCCAAACGGCAATTGTATTCGATCACCATCGGTTCCTCATTCACCTTGATCAGTCCGATGAAAAGAAAACCCTTGTATTCAATGCCATCCGCTTTCAGTCCGCGGATCGTGGGATCCACAATTCTTTCTTCCACCTTCATCATAAATGCAGGATCGGCAAACGGAACCGGGCTTACTGCACCCATTCCTCCGGTATTCGGCCCCTTGTCGCCCTCGCCGATTTTTTTATAGTCCTTGGCTTCCGGCAAAAGCACATAGGCATCACCGTCAGTAAGCACAAAAACGGATAATTCAATGCCGTCCAGAAATTCTTCCACCACGATCCGGCGCCCGGCCTCTCCGAATTTATCCTGTTGAAGCATGAGTTCGAATTCAGCCATGGCTTCGATATGGCTGTAGCAAATGATGACCCCCTTGCCGGCAGCAAGGCCGTCTGCTTTTAAAACCACGGGCAGGCTGTGTGATTTGACGTATTCGGAACCCTCAGAAAAATGATCCGCGTCAAATTCTTTGTACCCGGCCGTAGGTATACCGTGTTTCAGCATAAACTGTTTGGAAAAAGCCTTGCTCCCTTCCAGCCTTGCTGCTGATGCGGAAGGACCGATAACCGGGATATGACTGAGTTTCGCGTCACTTAAAAAAAAATCCACGATGCCTTTTACAAGCGGCTCTTCCGGACCCACCAGCACCATGCTGATCGAATTGTCCAGGCAGGCTTTCCGGACGGCCTGGAAGTCAGTCGGATCCAGTGATAAATTCTTTCCGAAAGCCGATGTGCCCGCGTTTCCGGGGCCGATGAACAGTGCGGAACAGGCCTTGCTTTGCGAAATCTTCCAGGCCAATGCGTGTTCCCTTCCTCCTCCACCTAATAATAATATATTCATGGGCAGTTTTGATTCAGCCCGAAATTCAGGATTCATTATGATATCAGAAAAATAATTTTATGAATGGTGATACACATCCTGAATTGGGATGACTAAATTAATCTTACTTTAGGCGATTCAATCCAGTTATTTCTATAAAGAAATTTGAAACACATGAATACCGCCCTTCCTAAAAAAGGACATCCCCGGGGATTATACGTATTGTTTTTTACAGAAATGTGGGAAAGATTTGGTTACTACCTGATGGTAGGAATTCTGTTTCTTTTTTTACACGACACGGTGGGTAATGGCGGCCGGGGATTTGACACAAGTTTGGCGGCTGATATAACAGGTAGTTATATTGCGCTGGTTTATCTCACGCCTTTTCTCGGCGGCCTGGTTGCAGACAGGTATATCGGTTACCGTCTTTCCATTTTTTTAGGTGGTTCTTTAATGGCCCTCGGTTATTTTTTAATGTCGGTGCCGCATAGTGGAAATCTATTGTTTGTAGCCCTCGGTTGTGTGATCATCGGAAATGGATTCTTTAAACCGAATATCAGTACGCTGCTTGGAAATATTTATAACAAGGAGGAGCTCAAGCCGAAAAAGGATATTGCGTATAATATTTTTTATATGGGTATCAACATTGGCGCCTTCATATGCAATTTTGTCGCAGCATATCTCCGCATAAAATATACATGGGGTTATGCTTTTGCGGCAGCCGGTTTCGGAATGGTTCTGTGCTTACTCATCTTTGCTTCGGGGCAGAAATATATAAAACACGCAGACGTAATCAAACCAGTTCAGAAAGAGGATATGCCTTTTTCAAAAATAGTATACTATGTTTTTGTTCCCGCGATCCTGGCTGGTATCATCGGTTGGTTTGTTCCGGGAAAAAACAATCTTTTCGGTTCCCATTCCAATGATGCATTTATTTTTGCCTGTGTTCCCATAATCATATTTTATGCAAGCGTCTGGTACCGGTGCAAAGGCTTCGACAGAAAAAGAATCGCCACCCTGTTTACACTCTTTGGCGTGTCCATTATTTTCTGGAATATATATAATCAGAATGCCACTTCTTTAACGATTTGGGCAGACAGCTATACCAAACGCGATGCACCACAGGTCTTAGAGAAACCCCTTTCCAGTTTTGGATTTCTGAATACAGTAAATACCGATCTGAAAGATGTACCGGTCCTGGACGGTCATTTCCATGCACAGGTAGATAGCAGTGGCAAAGTGATTACGCATCTGGGCACTGATCCATATCTGCAAAATATTCCGAAGGATGAGTGGCCTGCAAAAGGAGAGAATCTAAAATTGATTTCAACGGAAATTTATCAGTCTATCAATCCTTTTTGGATCATTGTGCTGACGCCTATCATAGTCGGACTATTCGGTTATATGAAATCCCGGGGGAGGGAACTTTCCACCCCGTCTAAATTCGCCTGGGGTACAATCATCGCGGGATTGTCATCACTTCTTATGGTCATCGCGGCACTTTCTACAAATATTTATGAACACAAAGTTTCTTCCGCCTGGATCTTTTGCAGCTACGGAGTATTCACGATCAGTGAGCTGTTCGTAAGTCCGGTTGGATTATCCCTCGTGTCCAAAGTGGCGCCCAGAAGATTTACGGCCCTGATGATGGGCGGATGGTTTATTACAACTTCCCTCGGAGGAAAAATCGCAGGTATTATGACAGGTTTCTGGGATCATTTCGATAGCAAGGCACTTTTCTTCGGAATCAGCGCTGCTGCAGCTTTGGTGGCCGGCTTATTGCTTTTTCCGTTGGCTAAAAAGTTGAATAAAGTGGTTGTTGAGGCTACGGCATCCAGTGATTAATTATCTAGTTCATTTTGAACGGCACGATCATCTCAAACATCGGGATATTCACTTCAAAGCTGCTTTTCGCATGCAGGTTTTCCATATGGTAGCTGCCATACATCTTTCCCATTTCCGTACGCAGATTGCAGCCGCTCACGTATTGATATTTCTCACCGGGTTGTAAAACCGGTTGTACACCTACCACGCCTTCCCCTTCTACTTCACGGTGACTTCCATTACTATCGAAAATATGCCATTGACGGCGATGCAGCTTAACCGGAAAATTATTGTGATTCCAGATCGTAATGCGATAGGCAAACATATGTTCTCCGGCAACCGGATTACTGTAATCCGGTTGATAAAAAGTTTCTACATCAATCTCAACCCCTTCTGAAATTTTGTTTGCCATGGAGTTAGTTTGTATAAAAATACGGATTTTACGCTTAACGCCTAACGCTTAACGCTTAACGCTTTTTGTTAATGGTTCTTTGAGCTGTACGCTAAAACCGAACGCTTACCGCTTTTTACAATTAAACAAAACTCACCGGCCTTCTGGCTCCCCATATAATAATGCGTTAAGCGTTAGAGGTTAAGCGTTAACCCTTCTTTTGGGCTTTAGGCTTAAAAATGTACTTTCGCCCAACTTCAATCATCAAACGAACTATGAAAATAGCAGTCGCAAAAGGAGACGGCATCGGACCGGAAATCATGGATGCTGTATTAAATATATTTAATGCCAACCAGGTTCCCCTTGAATACGAAATCGTAGATATGGGAAAATGGGTTTTTGATAAAGGTTTCTCCAATGGCATGACACCGGAATCCCAGCAGGTGATCGAAGAACTCGGGATCCTTTTTAAGGGCCCTATGGAAACACCGAAGGGGAAAGGCGTGAAAAGTATCAATGTTACCGCAAGAAAAACCTGGAACACCTACGCCAACAAACGTGTATTCCAATCCCTCCACGGTGTGGACACCGTTTTTTCCAAGGCGGGCATTCCAATAGATATCACCATCGTCCGGGAAAATATCGAAGACACATACGGAGGAATCGAACATATGCCCACCCATGACGTGGCGCTGAGCAGACGTTTTATTACCCGTCCGGGTAGTCTGCAGGTAATCCATTATGCTTTTGAAATGGCGAAAAAAAATGGTTCACGCAGGATCACCTGTGGTCATAAGGCCAATATCATGAAGCTCACCGATGGACTTTTCCTGGAGTGTTTCCAGGAAGTCGCCCGCGAATATCCTGAATTAAAATCCGACGACATCATCGTGGATGACCTGGCCATGAAACTCGTTGTGAGGCCGCAGGAATTTGACGTCGTTGTGCTCACCAACCTGCAGGGAGATATCATCTCAGACCTGTGTGCCGGCCTGGTTGGGGGTTTGGGATTTGCGCCCTCAGCCAATATCGGTGACCATATTTCTATTTTCGAGGCTGTTCATGGAACGGCGCCGGATATCGCTGGAAAAAATATTGCTAATCCCACCGCCCTGCTGTTAAGTGGGATTGCCATGCTTCGTCACCTGGGCTTTATGGAAAATGCCGCCGTCATAGAAAACGCTTTACTATACACACTCGAACAAGGCGTTCATACCGGAGACTTTGGTGATAAATCCATTCCGGGAAAAAACACGACAGATTTTGCCCAGGCGATCATAAATAATTTTGGAAAATCCCCGGAACACGGCGCGAAACCTGTTTTACCCAATATGCATGTAACACCAACCGTTTTTAAAATGGATCAGAATCAGATGATGGTTTCCATTGATGAAAGTGTAGAAAAAGAATATATTGTTGGCGTGGACATGTTCATAGAAAGTTCTGAACAACCGGATTATATTGCCAAAAAAGGTCAGCGTCACGGTGGAGTAAAATTTAACCTGATCAATATCAGTAACCGCGGAACACAGGTATGGCCCACCGGTTCCGTGTATACGAACCTGGTGAACCAGTATAATGTCCGCTTCGAAAGCCTTGACGGCTCTCCTTTAAATCAACAGGATGTTATTGGCCTTTATGTGAGCCTGAGCGGAGATTTTAAAATAAGTTCCTTTGAGCTGCTAAACGTCATGAATGGAAAAAAGGCTTACTCTCTGGCGCAAGGACAATAGGAAAGTATGGGAGTATGGGAGTGTAAACTGAAGTTCTACCGCCAACTTACAACTGCTACCGCCAACTTACAAATCAGACTTCTCTATATTCAGTTTTGGGTTTTCAGTGTGCCGGCTGGCATCGCGGATATTTTTTTTATCGAAATTTTTTTTTAGCGCCGCTGTAAGGTCAGTGCCGGTCTGGTTGGCAATACAAAGGATTACCCATAAAACATCGGCCAGTTCATCAGAAAGCTTTTTGTCCTTGTCCACCTCCCGAAAAGATTGATCTCCATAGATCCGGCTCATCAGCCTCGCTACTTCTCCCACTTCTTCCGTAAGAATAGCCATATTCGTCAGTTCATTAAAATACCGCACCCCGGTTGTGCGGATCCATTCATCAATGAACTGTTGTGCTTCCCGTATGGTAATTTCGTCTTCCATGATGCAATTTTGATCCCGGCTCTGCCGAGAAGGGATTTTAAAATTGAACCGCATAGGTTCCCGTTCATGATAATCCCCAGCATTTTAATATTTGAAAAAGTTCAAATCAACATTTCCAAATTTTCAAATTCCCAAATTTCCAAATTATATATAAAAGTCCCCCTCCAGGTACGTATGCGCGTGCCCGCTCATCAGCACCCTGTCTTCGGCAAGCTCACAATCCAGATAACCTCTCCGGGCAGATAACTGGATAGCTGACAATTTATTTTTGCCCATTTGTTTTGCCCAGTACGGCACCATCACAACATGCGCAGACCCGGTGACCGGATCTTCGTCTATACCTGACTGTGGAAAGAAACATCGCGAAACAAAATCAGCCTCGTCTCCCCTGGCAGTAACGATGAGCCCTCGGGCAGGAAATTTTTTAACCCGGGCCAGGTCGGGATTCAGCGATTCTATCTCCGACTGGCTGCCCAATACAACCATAAAGTCAAATCGGGATTTATAAACTGCCTTAGGTTCTATACCCAGGGCCTCCCCGACAGATCCATCGTCATTTATTTCTTCCGGTTCATTCGCCGGAAAATCCAAAGTAATTTTTTCCTTGTTCCTGGTTACTTGCAGGGGACCACTTTTCGAATGAAAAATGATCTTCTCTTCCCCATAACCGAGGTGGTTGAACAGTACATGGGCAGACGCAAGTGTCGCATGGCCGCAAAGGTTTACTTCCACGGTGGGTGTAAACCAGCGAATCCCGTAATCCTTCCCCTGCTCCACGATATAAGCGGTTTCCGCCAGATTATTCTGCGCGGCTATCTGCTGCATCAGCATTTCACTGAGCCATTCATTCAATGGAACCACCGCAGCCGGATTGCCGCCAAATCTTTTTTCTGAAAACGCATTTGCGATATAAACTCTTAGTTTCATAAATCTCTTTGCCTGGAATCTATGATTAGGGTAACGGGGCCATCATTCAGCAGATCAACCTGCATATCGGCGCCAAATATCCCCGTATAAATTTTTTTTCCCAACTCCTTCTCCAACTGCCCGATCATCATTTCATACAGGGGAATGGCAATATCCGGTTTGGCAGCCCGGATATAAGAAGGCCGGTTTCCCTTTTTTGTGGCCGCAAATAGGGTAAACTGGCTGACAAGTAAAATATCCCCGCCCGTTTCTTCCAGTGAACAATTCATCACACCGGCCACATCATTGAATATCCTCAGGTTGATGAGCTTATTACTTAGCCATTGAATATCTTCCGGTCCGTCCGCATCCTCAATCCCAAGCAGGACCATGATCCCGGCCTCAATGGCTGATTGAACTGATCCATTTATCATTACACTGGCGCGCCTGACCCTTTGTACGACTGCCCGCATCAGTTTCAAATTAATCAAATTACTTTTACGAAATGAAGATAGATGTTTCCGGGGAAATCAGTTTCCGCACGGCGCGTAGCGGCGGCAAGGGCGGCCAAAACGTGAATAAGGTCGAGACCATGGTGATCGGATATTTCCATATCAGGAATTCTCCCCTTTTTAGCGACGCCCAGAAAAACCTGCTCGAACAAAAACTCGCTTCCAAAATAAATAGCGAAGGATTTCTCCAGGTGAAGTCACAAATACATCGTTCCCAACTGGAAAACAAAAAGGAAGTGATAGAAAAAACGGAAACTCTTTTGGCACGCGCACTCGTCAAACCCAAACCGAGAAAAGCAACCAAACCCAGTTTTGCTTCGAAAGAGAAAAAAAAAGAGGCCAAACAAAAAAGGGCACAGATCAAGGACTTCAGAAAAAAAATCAATCGCATTGACTAAAGAATTTTACGTTTTCATCAGTAAAGTTAATTTTCCATCCATGCGAAAATTAAGGGGTATCCCATTTGTCGCGCTTCTTCTCATGGTATTTGGCTTCCAAAAAAATCCGGGAGTACAGGGAACTACGCTGATCATTCAATTCCGCGTCTTTATTCATGGTGAACCACTGCTGTTGAACAAAAAATATAAGAACCCGTTTGGGGAAACATTCGAGATCAGCCGTTTCCGCTTTTACGCTGGGAAAATTGCCCCCGTATATGCCGATACTACCCTTAAAATAAATATTTCACCGGCTTATCATCTGATTGATTTTTCTGATTCCGCCAGTACAGCAATAAAACTTTCTGCCCCCGCAGGCACCTATAGTGGAATTCAGTTTCAACTTGGCATAGATTCCATAGATCAGTATCGCGGAGCGCAGTCCGGGGACCTGGATCCCATAAAAGGCATGTTCTGGACCTGGAACAGCGGCTATCTGAGTTTTAAAATCGAAGGGTATTCGCCGGTTTCCAATCAGCCCGCCCAGGTGATCGCTTATCATATCGGCGGTTTCCGTTATCCCTATAATACGGTATGGAAAATCAGGCTGGATTCCACGAATGATGTACCATTCCAGGTTTCGGGAGAAAATAAAATCACGATTGAAGTCGCTATGGAACTTGATAATTTTTTTGATAACACGAATCCTTTGCATATCAATGAAATTTCCACCTGTACCACACCAGGATTACTGGCCAAAAAGATTTCTGAAAATTTCACCGGGATCTTTGCCGGACTGACCATTCGTAACTATCCATGAAATCAACCGGGATCATAGCGGCGATTGCCTTTTGTTGTGTGATGTGGATCACAGGACCTTTCCCCTTTCAGATACCTAAAGGATTTCCGCCGCCCGTTTATCGTTTTCAGAATAATCCACGGACAAAACAAGGTTTCGAATTGGGAAGAAAATTGTTTTACGACGGTAAACTTTCCAAAGACGGAAATTTCCCCTGTTCTTCCTGTCATCAGCAATTTGCGGCATTCGCTACGTATGAGCACCGCCTGAGCCATGGATTCAATAATCAGTTCAGCTTCCGGAATGCCCCGGGACTTTTCAATCTGGCATGGGAAAAGGAAATGCATTGGGACGGCGGTATTAATCATATTGAAGTGCAGCCACTGGCGCCCCTGCTTGATCCGCACGAAATGGCAGAAGACCTGAACCAGGTAATCGGCAAGCTGAAAAAGGACAAGGATTATCCTGCTTTATTTAACCGGGCTTTCGGATCACCCGGAATTAATTCTCAAAGAATTATGCGGGCTCTCGCCCAGTTTACAGCTTCCCTGGTATCCGCGGATGCAAAATACGATCAGGTAAAAAGAGGAACAGCGCATTTTAATGTGTACGAACAAAAAGGATATGAAATTTTTCAGCAGAAATGTGCCCATTGCCACCAGGAGCCGCTGTTTACTGATTTTAGTTATCGAAATACAGGAATGGAATCAGACAGCACACTGAATGATTTCGGGCGCATGCGCATCACCGGCAGAAAAGATGATTCCCTGAAGTTCCGCGTACCGAGCCTGAGAAATGTTTTTCTGACATTTCCCTATGGACATGATGGACGTTTTTCAACAATCAGCCAGGTACTGGAACATTATAATTCCGGGATCATTCCAAGTGCCACGCTGGATTCCTCTTTAAGAAATGGAATTCCCATCTCCAATGACGACCGGTTTTACCTGATCAGTTTTTTAGGAACGCTGACTGACAGCAGCTTTATAAAAAATCCACTCTACGGCGATCCACAGGCGGGGGTCCGGGACACGCCACCTGTGGACGTCCATTAAATCGCTGGCAGATGGTCGGGTATCGTGAAGCGTATATCGTTTATCGTGTATCGTATATGGTTAATGGCTTATGGTGAACCGGTTATCGATACACGATATGCGATAAACGATATACGAAAAAGCGCCCAGCGCTATTTGTAGTACGGAATCAGTTCATCTCGAAACGCCTTCTCCCCTTTTTCCCAGTTCTCCACCACTTCCTGCCGGCGTTTATTGAGGTCCTGGTTCAGCTGGTTAAAACTATTTACACTCGCATTT
>Ga0209839_10000022_pt1 | contig 58398 bp, 39 predicted proteins | sample OrgsoiDNA2013050_FD_185800 | JGI IMG/M metagenome (GOLD analysis project Ga0209839, IMG submission 185800) | Permafrost soil microbial communities from the Arctic, to analyse light accelerated degradation of dissolved organic matter (DOM) -... | ecosystem: Environmental > Terrestrial > Soil >... | reverse complement strand
TGGTCTGTTGCAATCACCGGCGAAAAATGTTATCAGCGGTTTGAATGCCGGCCGCAAATTAGCCGGATTGATACAGGCTTTAGAAGCGAGGGCACAAGCGTAGATCGTGTATCGTGTATCGATTTACGATAAACGAAGAATATAGTTAATAATTTTTTTTTAAAAACCATCCTCCGGAGTAGGCACAGCCGAACATGAAGGGGGAAAAAAATCAAACAAAATGGCAGACTTAAAATCATTCGCAGAACAGTTGGTTTCCCTGACTGTAAAAGAAGTAAATGAACTTGCAAAAATCCTTAAAGAAGAGTACGGTATCGAACCGGCTGCTGCAGCTGTTGCTGTTGCCGGCCCTGCTGCCGGTGGCGCTGCTCCCGCTGCAGAAGAAAAAACTGCTTTTACCGTGATCCTGAAGGCCGCTGGCGCTAATAAGCTCAACGTGGTAAAAATCGTGAAAGACCTGACCGGTCTTGGACTCAAAGAAGCCAAGGACCTGGTGGATGGCGCTCCGAAACCCGTTAAGGAAGGTGTCAGCAAGGCAGACGCAGAAGGCCTGGTTGCCAAACTGAAAGAAGCCGGCGCTGAAGTTGAAATTCAGTAATTCCGGGTATATCGTTTATGGTAAATGGTGAATGGTTTTATTATCATTCACCATTTGCTTTTGATTGAAAGTTGGCGGTTGGCGGTTGGCAGATTAATGAAATAATTAAAATGATTGATTTTATTAAGTTCTTCAAAATCAGTCCGCCAACTGCCAACCGCCAACCGTCAACTATTTTCTCCCCAAAGACCAATTTTCAGCAAAATTCCTTAACTTTGCCGTCCGTTTGTATTATCAAATAAGCTATAATTATTCAGCACAATATAACATGCTATTAATCAGTGCATTGGGAATTTATTGAATTTCCAGGGCATTTTTTTGTTTTCCCGCGAACTGTAGTTTGAACATTTAAAACAGGATATATACCATATGTCTTCCACAAAGCTCACACCCAGGGTCAATTTCGGCAAGATTAAACACCTTGCGGAAACACCGGACCTTCTCGAAGTACAGATCCAATCTTTTAAAGAATTTTTCCAGCTGGAAACCACGCCGGACAAGCGAAATATTGAAGGCTTGTTCAAAGTGTTTAAGGAGAATTTTCCGATCACAGATACCCGGAACATTTTCATGCTGGAATTCCTTGATTATTTCATTGATCCGCCCCGTTATACTATTGAAGAATGTATGGAACGCGGGCTCACTTATGCCGTTCCGCTGAAAGCGAAACTCCGCCTCAGTTGCAATGACGAAGAGCACGTGGATTTCCAGACCATCGTCCAGGATGTATTTCTGGGCAATATTCCTTACATGACACCCCGCGGAACCTTTGTCATCAATGGCGCCGAACGCGTGGTTGTTTCCCAGCTTCACCGCTCTCCGGGTGTGTTCTTTGGCCAGTCCATCCACCCCAACGGAACCAAGATCTATTCTGCCCGCGTAATCCCTTTTAAAGGAGCCTGGATGGAATTTGCGACCGATATCAACAACGTAATGTTTGCGTATATCGACCGGAAAAAGAAATTCCCGGTGACTACCCTGCTGCGTTCCATCGGTTATGAAACGGACAAAGACATCCTCGCTTTATTCGGAATGGCCGACGAAGTGAAAGTGGATAAAAAAACTTTGCATAAATATATCGGCAAAAAACTCGCCGCGCGGGTACTAAGAACCTGGGTGGAAGATTTTGTGGATGAAGATACCGGCGAAGTGGTTTCCATCGAAAGAAATGAAATCGTGCTGGAAAGAGATACTGTTCTCGACGAAGAAGCCATCGACATGGTCATTGAAATGGACGTGAAAAGCGTTTTCATTCAGAAAGAAGACGTGGGTGGAGATTATGCCATCATTTATAACACCCTGAATAAAGATACTTCCAACAGCGAGCTGGAAGCCGTTCAACATATTTACCGCCAGCTTCGTGGCGCCGATGCACCCGACGACGAAACCGCGCGTGGTATTATCGACAAGCTGTTCTTCAGCGATAAGCGATATGACCTTGGTGAAGTGGGCCGATATAAAATAAATCGAAAGCTCCAACTCAATCTGCCCCTTACTCAGAAAACACTGACCAAGGGTGATATGATCGAGATCATCAAGTACCTCGTGCGTTTGACAAATGGTAAAGCAGAAATCGATGACATCGATCACCTGAGCAACCGTCGTGTACGTACTGTTGGCGAACAGCTCTATGCCCAGTTCGGCGTGGGTCTCGCCCGTATGGCCCGTACCATCCGTGAAAGAATGAACGTACGCGATAATGAAGTGTTCACGCCGGTGGATCTGATCAATGCAAGAACTCTTTCTTCCGTGATCAATTCGTTCTTCGGAACCTCTCAGTTGTCGCAGTTCCTGGATCAGACCAATCCGCTAAGTGAGATCACCCATAAACGCCGTATCTCCGCCCTCGGGCCCGGAGGTCTTAGCCGTGAAAGGGCGGGCTTTGAAGTACGTGACGTACATTATTCTCACTACGGTCGTTTGTGTACCATTGAAACGCCCGAAGGGCCAAACATCGGACTTATTTCTACTCTTTGCGTTCACGCGAAGATCAATGAAATGGGATTTATTGAAACACCCTACCGTAAAGTGAATGAAGGTAAGGTGGACATGAAAAAACTCACGTACCTGAGTGCCGAAGAAGAAGATATTGCCAAAATTGCACAGGCCAATATCGCCCTGGATGAAAAAGGAAATTTCGTTGAAGATAAAATCGTCTCGCGTCAGACCGGAGATTTTCCGATCCTCGACAGAAACGAAGTGGAATTCATGGACGTGGCGCCCAACCAGATCGTTGGTCTGAGTGCTTCACTCATCCCCTTCCTCGAACATGATGATGCCAACCGCGCACTCATGGGATCAAACATGCAAAGACAGGCCGTGCCGCTGATTCTTCCGGAAAGACCCATCGTAGGAACCGGACTGGAAGCCAAAGCTGCGCGCGATGCCCGTATCCAGATCCATTCTGAAGGTGAAGGTGTTGTTGAATTCGTGGACGCCAATGAAATCCACGTTCGCTACGAAAGAAATGAAATACAAAAACTCGTCAGTTTTGAAGACGACCTTAAAATATACAAGCTCACCAAGTTTATCAAAACGAATCAGGAAACCTGTATCAATCTGAAACCTGCTGTTAGAAAAGGACAGCGAGTGAAAGAAGGTGATTTCCTAACGGAAGGCTATGCTGTACAGGCCGGTGAAATGGCCCTGGGAAGAAATCTGAAAGTGGCATTCATGCCCTGGAAGGGTTATAATTTCGAGGATGCCATCGTAATCAGTGAAAAAGTGGTCCGGGAAGATTTATTTACTTCAGTTCATATTTCAGAATACGAACTGGAAGTAAGAGATACCAAACTGGGTGAAGAAGAACTGACGCCTGATATTCCCAACGTTTCGGAAGAAGCAACCAAGGATCTCGACGAAAACGGAATTATCCGGGTAGGTGCACAGATCAAGGAAGGCGATATCCTGATCGGTAAGATCACTCCGAAAGGGGAAAGCGATCCGACGCCGGAAGAAAAACTGCTCCGCGCCATTTTCGGTGATAAAGCCGGTGATGCCAAAGATGCGTCTTTGAAAGCGCCGAGTGGTACAGAGGGTGTCGTGATCAGCAAGAAACTCTTCCAGCGCGCAAAAAAAGACAAGAACGCAAAGGTTCGTGAAAAAGCAGTGCTGGACAAGATTGAAAAAGTACACGAGAAGAATGAAACAGACCTGCTCGAAGTGCTGATCTCCAAACTGCAGGTGTTATTGAAGGATCATACTTCTACCGGTGTCAATAATAATTTCGGCGAAGTGCAGATTGGAAAAGGGGCGAAGTTTACACAGAAAAATCTGAGTGGCATTGACTACCTGAACGTAAATCCACTGGGTTGGACAGGAGATCCGAAATCAGACGAACTGGTAAACGTACTTCTTCACAATTATAATATCAAGTATAACGAAGAGCTCGGAAGATATAAAAGGGAAAAATTCAATATCTCTATCGGGGATGAATTGCCCGCCGGCGTATTGAAGCTGGCCAAAGTTTACCTGGCTGTGAAACGTAAATTGAAAGTGGGTGATAAAATGGCGGGACGCCATGGTAACAAAGGTATCGTCGCTAAAATTGTTCGTGCAGAAGATATGCCCTTCCTTGAAGACGGAACACCCGTTGATATCGTGTTGAATCCGCTGGGTGTGCCTTCCCGTATGAACCTGGGACAGATCTATGAAACCGTTCTGGGTTGGGCCGGCGAAAAACTCGGATTGAAATTCGCAACCCCGATTTTTGACGGAGCCACTGTGGAAGAAATTGCGGAACATATCGACAGAGCTGGTTTACCCGTATTCGGACATACTTATTTGTATGATGGTGAAACCGGGGATCGCTTTGACCAGAAAGCAACGGTTGGTATTATTTATATTATCAAGCTCCATCATATGGTGGATGATAAAATGCATGCCCGCAGTATCGGACCTTACAGTCTCATTACTCAGCAGCCACTGGGTGGTAAGGCGCAATTCGGGGGACAACGTTTTGGAGAAATGGAAGTATGGGCGCTCGAAGCCTATGGCGCTTCCAATATCCTCCAGGAACTGCTCACCTTAAAGTCTGATGATATTATCGGCCGCGCAAAGACCTACGAAGCCATCGTGAAGGGCGACAGTATACCGAGAGCCGGTATACCCGAATCATTCAACGTATTGGTTCATGAATTACGCGGACTGGGACTTGATCTTCGATTTGACTAAAATCAAATCGAAGGCCTAAAGCGAAAAGCTTAAAGCCTAAGACTTATAAAATAAAAGAGGCTGTCTTGAAAAAGGCAGCCTCTTTTATTTTTGAAACCTTCGCTAATTGATATAACTTCTTTTATGTTAATCTTTCATGTATTAAAATGTATTGCCCGGCTATACTATTTGCGCGTTAATCGCTTATTAATCAACCCTCTAAGAGCATTAATATGTACAATCCTCCAGCGAACCTCCGCTCAAACGTCGGCCATCATAGGCGAAATGACCTGTTTGAGCGAAGAATGACAGAAGGTTGGTGCAAGGATCACACAGGGTTGAGACAAGGGTGGTTGATCGCTGATCTTTCTTTAAACTTTCTGCCTGTCACAGTTTCCCCTTAATGTAGTATCCAAGCCCCCTGCCCGCTTCGCTGTAGGCCCCGGCAATTCTCTCGTCTGTAGCGTAATCATTTTCAAAAAAGCTGCCACCCGGAGAATTTGTTACGCTGATTTTAGCGATTACATGAGATTTATTAGCGGTCTCAACTATCCAGGCAACTCCGCTGATTTCAGCATTATGACGCATGAAGCCTACATTAAATCCCGGTTCAGTATTGGTGGTTTTGAAGATAAGTGTATACTTTGATTTCGGATCAGGTTGCAAAGAACCATATTTTTCAAACTCTTTTGTGAATGCCGGTTCATACAGCGCTTCCCTGTCATCTTTCCAGGCCTTGGCCCACTCATCGCCTTTTCCAGGTGATTTTTTATTATAATCTTCTGTGTGTTTTGCAACGTATTCCGCCTCGGTCTGTTGCCCATGTGAATGTCCAGGATGCGGAGGTCCAGGGGGATGTCCAGGTCCCTTTCCGCCGCCTATCATCATACTATCGTAACCAAAGGCAAAAGCAAGTGTTTTTTCTGATTTCAGCGGCGACAAATCACCTTCTTCCAATTTGACTTTCTGGGAAAATCCTCTATTGGCTACCAGTAAAATAAAACTAAGCAGGATAAGGTGTTTCAAGCGATTCATGATTTTTTTTTTAAGGTTTAAGATGTTAAAAATAAAGAAATGAAAGTGAAAAACCCGCTGCCTGCAATAAGACTTAATAACTGGTTAATTATTCAGAATAAATGGCCCCAGGGCACCTCCCGCCTGCGCGTAAGCAGCGTCCAGGTGTTCCCCGGTTTCAAAATGAGGACCCGCTCTACCCATCGCCTTCGTGATCCTTGCTTCGGCGATTATCTTTGTCTTGTCGTCCGATGCTACCAATTTAAGTGTTCCCCTGACCTCCGGGTTTTTATGAACCAGGATGGCCGCCGAACTGAAACCCTGTTCAATATAGGACGTGTTAAAGATCAGAGTGTATTTTGATTGAACAGAGGTATCCTTACCTGAAGACTCCTTAAACGCCGTGATAAATGCGGGCTGGAATTTTGTTGCTCGCTGAGCGGTCCATTCCTTGGCCCATGCGTCTCCCCTGCCGGGATATTTTTTGTTTATTTCCGTTACTTTCTTTTCTACATAATCCGCTTCAACTTTGTACTTACCTACCTGCAAACTATCATACGTGAATTCGATATCAACTGTCTTCTCAGCATTCAGTAGTTTAAAACTGCCTTCAAGAAGCGTTACATCCTGCCCATAAATTCGAAAAAATATCGCCTGTGAAAATATTAGAATGGAAAGCAATTTCAACTTTTTCACAATTAAATGTTTAGGGTTAGAAGAAAGGCCGGCATTGCCCGCTAATTATAGCAGGGTTTGAAATGCAGGGAATGTATTTATTGGATAAAACTACTTTTATTTTTTTTTTGAGTCGATTAAGAATTTCCTGAAAATTGCATAGTCCGCCTTCATTTTAACCGATTTTTTCTTTTCACTGAAAAGGTCTGAGAGAGATTCAGGAATTTTCACCGGCTGACCCGAATATTTCTCCACGATATCGGGAAATTTAACGGGATGCGCGGTTTCCAGAAAAATGCCTTCCTGATCAGGATGCAGGTCCAGCCATCTTTTTAGGGCGAGCCAGCCGACGGCCCCATGAGGATCCGCCAGGTACCCAAACTGTTTGTAAATGGTATGGATAGCCGCGCCCGTTTCTTCATCAGAAATACTTTCACTGCTCATCAATTTTTTCAAAGGCTCAAATTCGGCATTAAACAGGGCCAGCACCCGTACAAAATTGCTCGGATCGCCCACGTCCATGGCATTGGATAAACTGGTCTTCGCGTTTGTTGGCCGATAAACCCCGGTTTCCAGATAATCAGGTACAACGGCATTCACATTGCAAGCGGCGATAAAATGATTCACGGGAAGGCCGGAATGGTAGGCCAGCAGACCGGCGCAAATATTTCCGAAATTTCCACTGGGCACCGAAATAACAGGCGGCTTCAGTTTGTTTTTCCATTGCTTCCAGGCCAGGAAATAATATATCTGCTGAGGTAGCCATCTGGCTATATTTATGGAATTGGCCGAGGTTAAAAAGATCTTTTCGCCCAGTTCCCGATCTGAAAAAGCCTGCTTCACCAGGTCCTGGCAGTCATCAAAAGTCCCGTCCACTTCCAGGGCTAAAATATTTTTTCCGGGTGCGGTTAGCTGTAATTCCTGCACCAGGCTCACTTTGCCTGAGGGATACAAGATGATGACTTCCACTCCCTCCACGTCCAGAAAACCATTGGCGACCGCTCCTCCGGTATCGCCGGAAGTGGCCACCAGTACGGTTACGGGCCGGTCATGGCCCTTCATGAAATATCCAAGGCAGCGACTCATGAACCGTGCTCCCACGTCCTTAAAAGCCAATGTAGGGCCATGAAATAATTCGAGCGTAAATAAATTGGGAGAAAGGTTAACCAACGGTATATCAAATGCAATGGTTTCAGCAACGATCTGCCTTAGTATTTTTTCCGGGATGGAATCGCCAACGTATTGCCTCATCACATACCAGGCAATTTCTTCATTTGACTCCGTTTCCAGACTATTGATCCAGGATTCAGGAAAGACCGGAATAAATTCCGGAAAAAACAATCCCTTCTCAGAACCAAGTCCCTGAATGGTTGCCGTTTTAAAATCTGCTTTTTCCGAAGGTTTATTGAGATTGTAAAATAACATTGTGCATTAACAATTTTCAAATTGCTTTAAGCTTTTGGCTTTACGCTTACGCCCCTGTGATTTACGGTAGTTAAGTAAATATGATAGTTCACGCCAATACGGTCATATACCGATTTCATGACACCCGCAACGGCTTTTGCCGTCGGTTCATCCTTGCTCAGCATAAATATGGAAGGCCCCGAGCCGGATATGCCACCACCAATAGCGCCCGCTGCCTTACATTCTGCCTTGATCTGGTCGAACCCGGGAATCAATATGGACCTGACGGGTTCTATGATCACGTCCTCCAGGGACCTGCCGATGAGTTCATAATCGTTTTTCATCAGACCCGCGACAAGACCCGCAATATTCCCCCACTGTCGTATCGCGTCTTTCAGCAACACTTCCTTTCTTAATATTTCCCGGGCATCCGAGGTCCTGACCTCGATCTGCGGATGTAACACAGAAACGAATAAGGCCGGACATGAAATGGGGATAATATCCAGTGGAAAAATGGAACGGATCAGTGTTACGCCCCCATAAATACAGGGCGCAATATTGTCGGCATGTTTGACACCGGAAGCTACTTTTTCACCAAACATGGCAAAACGGACCAGTTCTTCTTTCGTAAAAATATTTCCAAGCAATTCGTTTGCGGCAACCACTGCGCCCGCCGCGCTGGCTGCACTGGAGCCTATTCCGCTGCCGGGTTTTATGAGTTTGGTAATGATCACTTCAAACCCGACCTCCTGTTTTAATTGGGCCAGCATTTCGAGCAGCGGGGCGCCGGCCGTATTCAAGGCCGGATCCGAAGGCAGGGAAAATCCGTCGGTTGTGCGGATAATCACCTGTTTTTTATCAAGCAGCCTGACCTGCATAATATCATAGGGTTCTTCCAGGCAAAGACCGAGCACGTCAAATCCGCAAACCAGGTTGGCAACGGTAGCCGGCGCGTGTATGGTAATTTCTTTCATCGCTGCAAGTTAAGCGTTCGCAGCACGGATGATATCGGCAAAAACGCCCGAAGCCGTCACTTCCGCTCCGGCGCCGGCTCCCTTGATCACCAGCGGTTGCTCCGGATAACGATCAGTATAAAAAAGTACGATATTATCCTTGCCGTATAAATGGAAAAAATCGTGGGCCGGGCCCACGTGCTGCAGACCGACAGCGGCTTTCCCGTTCTCATAACCCGCAACAAATTTTAATTTTTTTCCGGCCGCGGAAGCCGCTTCAAATAACTGTTTAAAATGAGCCTCCTCCTTCTCCATGGCAAGATAAAAATCCTCCACCGAACCCTCCATGCAGGATGCAGGCAGAAAAACCTGGTTGCTGATGTCTTCCATTTCGACGGCATGACCGGCTTCGCGGGCGAGGATCATGATCTTACGCATGACATCGGTACCACTCAGGTCAAGCCGCGGATCGGGTTCCGTATATCCTTCTTCCTGGGCCTGTTTCACGATCTGCGCAAATTTTGTTTTCCCGTCGTAATGATTAAAAACAAAATTGAGCGTGCCGCTGAGCACGGCTTCTATTTTTCTGATTTTATCCCCGCTGCGTAGCAGGTCGTTGAGCGTGCCAATGACCGGAAGCCCCGCACCCACATTGGTTTCAAAATAATAAGCCGCATTAAATTCTTTCGAAAGGTCCTTCAGCCGGCGATAATAACTGTAAGGGGAAGAACTGGCAATTTTATTACAGGCCACCACGGAAATACTTTTCAGCAGGAGCTGCTCATAACCCATGGCCACTTCGCTATTGGCCGTAACGTCCACAAATACGGAGTTACGCAGGTTCTTCGAATGAATGATCTTAATAAAATCCCGGAGTTGCATCGGATCCCCTTTTTCAAGTTCGTCGGACCAGCGGCTTAAATCGATGCCTTCTTCCTGGATGAGCATCCGGCGGCTGTTCGCCAGTCCGGTAACGCGCACCTGTAACCGAAGCTGGTCCAGGAGAAAATGTCGTTGTTGCTCCAGTTGCTGCAGCAATCTTCTGCCCACATTACCCGTGCCCGTAATAAACAGGTTCAATTGTTTGTAGGTAGCTTCAAAAAATTCTTCGTGCAGAACATTTACGGCTTTCTTAACGTCCTTTGTAGAGATCACGGCAGAAATATTTCTTTCTGAAGATCCCTGCGCTATGGCGCGGACATTAATACCATTTCTGCCCAGGACCCCGAATAATTTTCCACTGATACCCGGATGGCTTTTCATGTTATCTCCTACGAGGGCCACAATGGCCAGTTCTTCTTCCACGATCAGGGGCATTACAGTGCCAGCGTGGATTTCAGGGCCGAACATATCGTCAATCGATACTTTTGCGAGGGCCGCCTGGGAACTATCCACGCCTACGCAAATCGAATGTTCCGAAGAAGCCTGGGTAATCAGGATCACATTAATCTGCTGACGTGATAACGCTTCGAATAGCCTTTTTGAGAATCCGGGAATACCGATCATACCACTGCCTTCCAGACTCAGCAGGGCAATCCGGTGGATACTGGAAATTCCCCGGATGCTGCTTCCCGTTTTGCTGGAAACTTTTTCAATCAGCGTACCGGGATCATCGGGCATGAAAGTATTCTTGATCCAGACCGGTATACCCTTATTCATGACCGGCTGAAGCGTAGGCGGATAAAGGACTTTGGCGCCGAAATGGGAAAGTTCCATGGCTTCCTGGTAAGAAATATCGGGAATAGCACGCGCATTGCTGACCAGTCGCGGATCGGCCGTCATCATACCGGACACATCAGTCCAGATTTCAATTCTCTTGACGTTTAGCGCATTTCCATAGATGGCTGCGGTATAGTCGGACCCCCCCCTGCCCAGGGTGGTCGTAATACCCAATGCGTCGGAGGCAATAAAACCGGGAACAATACATAGTGGTGATATCGGGTTCTGAAAATAAGCGCCTATTTTTTTTTGAGTAGCTGGGAAATCCACCAGCGCATGACCAAACCGTGAATCGCTGACAATCAGATCCCGGGAATCCTTCCAGATATTCGGAACCTCCCGGGCAGCGAGACCGGCAGATACAATCCGGGAAGATAATAACTCCCCAAAACTGAGCACACAATCGGTTGTCCTGGCGGAAAGCTCCCGGAGCAGGAATATTCCTTTGAAAATATCTTCCAGCTCATTGCAGGTTTTTTTAACCATGCTCAGAATACTGCTCTGGCCCGTCACCGGAATAAGTTCACGTACAGTATCCAAATGTCTTTGTTCAATGTTTTTCAGCGATTCTGAAAACCGTTCGTCACCCGCGGAAGCGGCCGTTGCGCAATGCAAAAGACTGTCTGTTATGCCACCAAGGGCCGAAATAACGACGATGGTTGTATCCTGCTCAGCCGCTTTGGATATGATGGCAATGCATTTACTGATATTCGCAGCATTGGCTACGGAAGAACCTCCAAATTTTAGAACCTGCATAAAAAAAATTGTGAAAAAGAAAAATTGAAAAATAGTAGTTGCCTGATAAGTAGCCTAGGGCCCGGGAATGATATGTAGTTGTATAACCCCTAAAGGGTCGTTGCAATGATAGCAATCGTACCAGCGGTAATGCGGGGAATAACGGGAATATTGTTGATATGTATGACCGGATGTTTCAATTGATAAAAGAGAGGCAAAGCTAACGAATTATATTAATGAAAATGAAACAAATCATTATAATTTATACTATATCGAATGATTTTATTCAATTGTTTTGATTTCCTGCTTATATATTGTTCGATTTGTTGAATGAATTTTAAATTCGCTTATGAGTACTCAAGCGTCCGGATTACAGGAATTCAAAAACCTGGTTGGCATTAAATTTCAATTGTACAACAGCCTGTTTACCTCCCTGCCTTTTCACCGGATTGAAAAAACGGGTATTTTCCTTTCTCTCCTGCTTACGTATTGTGAGGAAGGATATCATAAAAAGTGGGGACCAGTTCAGATAATAGAGGATTTTTTCAGTAAGCATAACCCGGACGGCACAGACAGGGAAAAAGCGGATACCCTTTTTCGATTTGTGCAGTACGTGGAAAGACAGGTCGTGCTTTTCGATGCACTGGAAGATTCAGCCTTTACCAGTGTTAATGACATGGGTGGAACCGGCACACTCAAACATCTTTCTTCTGAAGTCATTCAGTACGACAAGGAAAAGGAACTGAAAGAAAAACTGAATACCTATGCAGTAAGGCTGGTCCTGACGGCCCATCCCACTCAGTTTTATCCGGGTCCGGTATTGGGAATTATCAACGACCTCTCCCGTGCAGTAATCCAAAACAATGCTGCCGAGATCAACACCTTCATGCAGCAACTGGGCAAAACCCCATTTCTGAAAAAACAAAAACCAACACCATACGATGAGGCCGTCAGCCTGATCTGGTACCTGGAAAATATTTTTTATCACGCCGCCGGAAAAATTTTATCCTCACTCAAATCGCAGTTTCCGGATGCTGTCAGCGACCGGAACCCGGTGATCCAGATGGGCTTCTGGCCGGGCGGTGACCGCGACGGCAATCCGTTTGTAAAAACGGACACCACTTTGAAAGTGGCGGAATCCCTGCGAACTGCGCTTTTGCGTTGTTATTATTTTGACGTGCGCCGACTGAAACGCCGGCTGACATTTAAAGAAGTGGACCTGATTATTGCGGACTGGGAAGAAAAATTATATCATGAACTTTTTACACCGGATCCCGCGAGTCCATTTCATTATGACGATATGCTGAAAGCCATGCTCAAGATCCGCGAAGTACTGATCTATCAGAACAATGGACTATTTCTGAATCTGGTGGACAATTTCATTAGTAAGATGCGCATATTCGGGCTTCATTTTGCCACGCTGGACCTTAGGCAGGAAAGTACCGTGCACGAAAAAGTTTTACGGATTATCAATGAAAGGGAAAAGATATTCCCGGACCAATATGAGTCCCTGGAGGAAAAGGAAAAAATAAAACTGCTTTCGCATCTCAAATCCGTTTCCAAAACTCCATTTTCGGATGATCTGACGGAAGATACCCTGGCCAGCGTGCGCGCAGTAAAGACCATTCAGGAAAAAAATGGAGAATCCGGATGCAATCGCTATATCATCAGTCAGTGCAACAGTGCAAGAAACGTGATGGAAGTCTTTGCCTTATTTTTACTGGGCGGATGGAAAAAAGATAATATCAGCCTGGACATCGTGCCGTTATTCGAAACCGTGGATGATCTCCATCATGCGGCCGGCATCATGACCACCCTCTATACCAATCCGGATTACCGTGCGCATCTGAAAAGAAGAAATGAAACCCAGACCATCATGGTGGGTTTTTCTGACGGTACCAAGGATGGTGGCTACCTGATGGCCAACTGGAGTATTTACAAGGCCAAGGAAGAACTTACCCGGATTTCACATGAACACGGCGTAAGGGTAGTATTCTTCGACGGTCGCGGGGGACCTCCTGCCAGGGGTGGCGGGAAAACGCATCGTTTTTATTCCTCACTGGGGAAAAATATTGCCAACCAGGAAATTCAGCTTACTATACAAGGACAAACAGTCAGCTCAAATTTTGGTACAGTGGATTCAGCCCAGTTTAATATAGAACAACTGGTCCATGCGGGTATTGCCAACGATTTATTTTCGGCCAGGAAAGTTACCCTGAGTGTTGAGGAAGAGACCCTCCTGTCAGAAATGGCAGATATCAGTTATCATGCTTATGCCGGTTTGAGGGATCACGATTATTTTACGGAATATCTGAGCGAAGTAAGCCCACTGCAATTTTACGGGGAGACAAATATCGGCAGCCGCCCCAGCAAAAGAAAGAATTCTGGAAAACTGGAACTCAAGGACCTTCGCGCCATTCCCTTCGTAGGTGCCTTCAGCCAGTTAAAACAAAATGTTCCCGGGTACTATGGAGTCGGAGCCGCCCTGCAGGAAATGGACAAAAAGGGGAAATGGAAACAGGTCAAAAATTTATATGATAATTCACCCTATTTTAAAACCCTGCTCGACAACAGTGAGATGGCGATGAAAAAATCGTTTTTCCCTCTTACTGAAACTTTTTCCAGGCATCCAAAATTTGGGAAAATCTGGATGCTGATCTACAATGAATTTGAACTGACGAAAAAATATATCTTCAAACTCTCTGGGAAACAAGAACTTATGTCAGATTATCCCATCGAGCAGCTTTCCATCCAGATGAGGGAAAGGATTGTACTTCCCCTGAGTACCATCCAGCAGTTCGCCATTTCCAAGTTCCGCGAGGCGGAAAGCACCGGCTCGGCGATGAAAAAAATTTATGAAAAACTGATCATTCGCTGTTCATTTGGGATTATTAATGCTGCCAGGAATTCTGCGTGAGGATATGTAATTCCATTAGTGGTATAAAAATTGCACTTAATGCGAACTAAGCAGATAAGCCGTCTTGGTTTTAATTTTTTTCGAATTTTGAGATAAATAAGTGCCCCTTTATTAGATATTCCGTAATTTTTAAAATGAAAGATCCTGGTTTTCCAGGGTAATAACTTGACCCTTCCGACAACATCAGTCCCCTTAATCGACTACATCAGTCCATTTAATCGTTGAACAATGCTGAGGCGTGTTTTCGGGAGTTTATATTTCCTTACTTTTTTGAATGGCTTTTTGCTGGCCTCCCTGTTTTATTTTAACATGGAGGCTAAGTATGAAAATGAGCTTTTTACTGCCATTCATTCCAACATCAGCAGTAAAATTAAGAACTCCGACCCACAGGATTCTGTGTTGTCCAAGGTGATGCGTACCTGTCACGACCTTATGGCTTCCCGTGAATCCGTTTTTGGTGATAAGGAGTTCGGTGGACTTAAATCAGAGTTGCTTGATCCGGCTTCGGTGGAATTAGAAACAGCCAGGGGAGCCTGCGGGAGTTTTTCGATGGTTCTCGCCAGGATCCTGCAGGGCTATAAATTTCCCGTTAGAATTGCCCAGATGAAGGCATACGGAACCTTTGGCGCACATAATATTGTGGAAGCGAAAACCGGTCATGGCTGGGTCGTCCTGGATCCGCTTTTCAACGTTTTTTTTGTGCATCCATCCCGAAGACTCGCGAGCTTTGCCGAAGTGAGGGACAACTGGAATTATTTTAAATCCCAGTTACCTCCCGGTTACGACATGAACTACAAATATACTGACGTACGATATTCCAATTGGAACAAGATCCCCGTCATTTTTCCGGCGATAAAAAAAATACTGGACCTAACCCTGGGGAAAAAAACAGCAGATACCATCTCCATCAGGACCTATTTTCTCAGAAAATATAAAATTTGCTTTTATACCTTTCTTGTGTTCTTTGTTTTTATTTTCTCCTTTACCCTGGTCAGGATCATAAAGGCAAAAATATTCCCGCAAAAAAATATTCCCATCACGTTCTCGAATATTTACAAATACCTGCGCCTGCGGTATTCAAATAACGGCTTCACCGAGCAGGGACGAGCCTGAATCATCGGATACCGTATCGCGGATCGTTTATCGATTAAACGATCCATGATCCACACTGTTTCCCCACATATCCACATTTGCAGGGCTTTCGGCATATCAATCTCCTGCACATCCTTTCACATTATTTATATTTGAATACTTAAACCGTAAGGATGCTTAAAGTGGGTGTATTTGGCACGGGACATCTGGGGAAATTCCATTTAAATAACTGGAAGCAGATCCGGGATGCAGAAATTGTGGGATTTTTTGATCCCAGCGATGAGACCGCAGCGGGAGTGATTGAAAAATATCAGATCAAAAGATTTACGGATGTGGGTGAATTAATGGATCTCTGCGATGCCGCTGACATTATTGCGCCTACACCGGCGCATTTCAGCCTTTGTGAAATGGCCATTCGAAAGGGAAAGCACGTATTCGTCGAAAAGCCACTCGCCAACGACATGGAAGAGGCGAGAACATTGTTGAAACTGGTAAAGGAATCCAATGTCAAATTACAGGTGGGCCACGTGGAAAGATTTAATCCCGCCTTCCTGGCGCTGGAAGGAATTCCCCTTCAGCCTATGTTTATCGAAGTGCACCGCCTGGCAGAATTCAATCCGCGGGGAACGGAGGTGAGTGTGATCCTGGACCTGATGATCCATGATATAGATATCATCCTGCACATCGTGGACAGTGAAGTGAAAAATATCTATTCCAGTGGGGTTGCGGTCATGACCGATACCCCCGATATTGCCAACGTGCGGATGGAATTTAATAACGGATGTGTTGCCAACCTGACTTCCAGCCGCATCTCCATGAAGAAAATGAGAAAGATGCGCATTTTCCAGAAAGATGCCTATATCGGGGTGGATTTTCTAAATAAGAAAACCGAGATCATCAGTTTAAATCATGGTGAAAGTTCAGATGGTTTTTCATTTGACATAGAGACGACGAATGGAACAAAATCCATCCTGGTGCGCAATCCGGAGTCCCCGGATATCAATGCCATCCTGCTGGAACTGGAAAAATTTACGGAGTCTGTTCTTCAAAATAAGCCTACCCTGGTATCGGAACTGGATGGATACCGGGCCATGGATGTGGCACACCAGATCCTTCAGAAAATAAAACATAATTCCATCAATAGCTGATACATGCTGCAGTCAGGAAGAAAGATACATATCACCTGGTATGTGCTGAGCGACTTTATATCAGCCATCCTATCCTGGATAATCCTCTATTTTACGCGCCGCAACCTGTTAAGTGAACCGATTTTTCTGGATGGGAAAATTTTTCTCAACAACCGGTTCTGGCTTGGGCTACTGCTTATTCCGGCTGGCTGGATTGTTTTTTATGCCCTCACCGGAACCTATCATTCACTGTATAAAAAGTCCCGTTTAAATGAATTTTCCAGCACCGCGCTGTCCAGCCTGATCGGATGCACTGTTTTATTTTTTGCCATCGTCATTAATGATCCGCAAACAGACTACCGGTATTATTATAAAGCGTATTTCACTTTCCTGGTCATGCATTTCCTCATCACCTGGACCGGCCGGTGGATCCTGCTCTCCGTTACCAAAATGCAGATCCGGACGGGAAAAATAATATTCAACAGCCTGTTATTGGGTTCCGGAACCACCGGCCTGAAAACATTTGAAGACACGGTTATGGGACTTCGGGCAATCGGTTACCAATATACCGGGTATGTACAACCGAATTCATCGGCCAGTCACATAGATATTCCGCTTACCTGTCTGGGAAGCGCCGTCCGCCTGGAAGAACTGGTTGACCAGGGAGACATCCGGCTGGTTGTGATTGCCATGGAAAAGAACGACCAGGAAGAAGCGGAAAAAATGGTTCAGCGTCTGAGTGAAAAAGACGTGGAGATAAAAATCATTCCGGATATTCTGGACATCTTATCCGGTTCCGTAAAAACAAGCAATCTCTTTGGTGCCATCCTGATCGATATTCAGACGGGCCTGATGCCCGAATGGCAAATGCATATTAAACGGCTGGTGGACGTATTATTTTCAGTTTTCGCCTTGATCCTGCTTTCGCCCCTGCTCCTCTATGCCGCCATTCGCGTGAAAATCAGTTCGGCCGGGCCCATTTTTTATACCCAGGAAAGGCTGGGTTATAAAGGAAAAAAATTCATGATCCATAAATTCCGTTCCATGGTAAAAAATGCGGAGCAGGACGGTCCCCATTTATCCTCCGAAAATGACGACCGGATTACCCGCTGGGGGAAAATCATGCGAAAATGGCGTATTGACGAGCTTCCGCAATTACTGAATGTGATCATGGGCGAAATGAGCCTGGTTGGCCCAAGACCCGAACGACAGTTTTATGTTGACCAGATCCTGGAGATAACGCCCTATTTTAAATACCTCTTAAAAGTTAAACCCGGGGTCACTTCCTGGGGAATGGTACAATTCGGATACGCAGAAAACGTTGATGAAATGATAGAAAGGATGAAATACGACCTTATTTATATAGAAAATATTTCTCTGGCCCTGGATTTCAAAATCATGATGCATACTTTATTGACGATTTTTAGAGGCAAGGGGCGATAAGTTTTCAAACCAGCGCTTATTTGAAAAAACTTCTCATATTTCCTGTCTTAATTTATATCCTTCAGGCCAGCGCTCAGTCTGACTGGAAACAATCACTCCATTATGACCTGCACATAAAATTCAATCCGGCCGAAAAATCCCTCGACGCGATCATGAAACTCCAGTATACCAATCATTCACCCGACACACTTAGGTATATCTGGTTTCAAATATGGCCCAATTCGTATCGTAACGACAGGACTTCATACAGCGAACAGATCCTGGAAAACGGAGATACCCGATTTTATTTTTCTTCCAAAGACCAAAAAGGATACCTGAACAGGCTGGATTTTAGGGTGAACGGCAGCCTGGCCAAAATGGAGGATCATCCGGAATATATTGACGTCGTGAAACTGATCCTGCCCAATGCGCTTTTGCCCGGGGACAGCATTTCTGTCTCGTCCGCCTTCCACCTGCGAATTCCTTTTAATTTCAACGGCAATGGTTACAATGCACATCATTTTGAAATGCGGAACTGGTACCCCGAGCCTGCCGTATATGATGCCCATGGATGGCACCCCATGCCCTTCCTGTTACAAGGTGGCGCCTATCACGAAGCAGCCGATTATGTTGTTGAGATGGAAGTGCCGCCAGCCTACCGGATCGCAGCAGGCGCCGCAGCCGATACGGTTTCGGTTTCCCGGGAAAATAATCTTTATCGCTTTTCCCTTCAGAATGCAAATGCTTTTGCCTGGACCGCTGATACCCGTTTTAAATTGAATACAGATACCTTGCAAACTGTTTCCGGTCGGCCTATCTGTATTCAATATTTTTCCACGTCCGCAAATTCCAGCAATCCCATTGAGATCATTTCGGCCGCAAAAAAAGAGATCCAATGGCTTTCGCAACAGTTGGGGCCCTATCCGCATCCAACGATCAGTATCGTGGAAGCCTCTCCGCTGGCGGATCAAAACTTTTCAGGCCAGGTTTATATTGGTTTAAATCCCCTGAAAGATGACTGGCGCCCGACGCTACGGCAGGCCCTGTTGGGACAATGGTTTCAAACCATCCTGTTAACGGATCAACGGAATCAGCCATGGTTTTCCCAGGGATTTATCAGTTATTATAACCAGCGTCTCATCCGCGAATTATCACCATTATATCCCGTCCCCTCCCCCATATCAAATCATAACCTGTGGCTCCGCGTGGCTGAGAACGAAAAAACAACCCAGCCGATAACCACCCCATCGCCGGAATTCAGTTTGCAAAATGATTCTTTAATTGCGAAAACAAAAGCGGCTTTATGGCTTGCCATTCTCCGGGATACTGCGGGAAAAAAGCGCTTTGATGAAAACATGGCGGATTATTTTGCAAAATGGAAATTCAAACATCCTTATCCGGAGGATTTCAAAATGGCCATGGATACTGGTTCACCCGATAATTATCAAACGGTATTCAGCAAATTAAATGGAAATGAAAACCTTTTTACCGGTTCTGTAAAACGAATCCTCAAACCGGTCTTTGTCTTTTCTGCCAGGAACAGCGAGCGGTATAATTACATTGGACTTGCGCCCATTCCGGGATATAACCAATATGATGGCTTCATGATCGGGGCCCTGATTCATAATATCAACCTGCCCGAAAATAAATTTGAATTTCTTTTCACCCCATTGTATGCTTTCGGGTCGGCAAGCGTAGAGGGTCTCGGGAGACTGAGTTATTCCTGGCGCCCGGATAATCATTTCAGCAAGGTCACTATCGGAATCAACGGCGGCCGTTTCGACAGCAATAAGGCCACGGACAGCACGGGAAAGAACCTGTTCGAGAATTTTACTAAAATAGTACCCTATATCCGCGTGGATTTCAAACCATCCGGTCCAAGAAGCAGTGTCCGGAAGTGGATGGATTTTAAAACCTATCTGATCACGGAAAAGAATTATGATATCCCGTCTTATGCAATTTCTCCCAAAGATTCCCTCAACCATCCCAATTCAATCCTCAGCAATTTTTATTATGTAAATCAATTGAGTTTTAACCTGGAAGACAACCGCACACTCTATCCATATGATCTGCGCGTGGAATTTCAACAGAGTGAATTGTTTTACCGGATCAACCTGCACGCAAATTATTTTCTGAATTATTCCGACGGCGGGGGCATGCAGGTGAGTTTTTTTGCAGCCAAATTCGGAGTCTGGAATGAAAATAACATCGATCGGGTGGCCCGTTATGAACCGAAATTACTAGGTGTAAATGGGGAGGAAGATTATCTGTATGAAGATTACTTTATTGGGCGCTCGGCTACGTACGCCATTGACAAACCCTCCATTCCCAACAGCGGATTAGCTGCCCAGCAGATCATGAACCGGGATGGCGGTCTGAAATTGAGAATCGATGAATTTGATTATTTACAGGGAAAATCCGCCAACTGGGTCACTTCCCTGAACTTCAATACAACCCTTCCCGCCAAACTGTTTCCCTTTCCCCTGCCGATAAGGATCTTCTTTGGTTTCGGAACCTATGCGGAGGCCTGGCAGGACAATCCGGTGACTAGTCGGTTTTTATATGTTGGCGGCATACAATTAAGTTTATTGAAAAACCTTTTGAATATATATGCACCGCTGATATACAGCAACGATTTTAATAGCGCCCTGGGATCAAACAATTTTGGAAGAAAAATTACATTCAGCATAGATATCCAGCATATTAACTATAAAAAGATCATCCGTAAAGCTGCCGGAACATGATGGGATCCAGTACAAATATCAGGTTTTTGAGCCGGGACGAAATTGATACCGGTAAATGGGATCATTGTATTCTTCATGCTCCCAACGGTCTGATTTATGCCCGGTCTTTCTATCTGGATTCGATGGCTAAAAATTGGTCCGCCCTGGTTTTGAATGAATATGAGATGGTCATGCCCCTGACCTGGAATCGGAAATTCGGAATCTCCTACCTGTATCAGCCTGCATTTACAGCGCAACTGGGAATATTTTTCCGGGACCCTCCGGAAAATAATATTTTCAAAAAATTTATAGACCAGGCAAAATCTCATTTCAGCTTTTGTGAGATCCATTTAAATTTCGCAAATCCGGCCAATGAAAATCAGGTGCGCACAAATTATATATTGGATCTTGGAAAACCGTATACGGAAATCAGGAGGGGATATAAAAAAAGATTGCTTGAAAATCTGCGCGAAGCGGAATCCAACCATTTGCAGTACCAGGCTTCAGACGATTACAAGTCTGCCATCAGCTTATTCAAAAGCCAGTATGGCGAAAGGTTTTCGCATGTTAAACAGTCTGATTATCAGCAATTCGAAATTTTATGCAGGGCTCTAATGGAAAATAGGATGATTTTTGTCAGGAAAGTAAAAGATGAGACCGGCGAACTGCTAAATACCAGTATTTTCTTCAGGGACACGAACAGAATATATAATATCATGTCAGTTACACTGAAAGCGGGCAGGGAGAAAAAAGCACATTTCTTTCTGCTTGACCAGCTGATAATGGAATATGCCACAAAAAACTTATTATTTGATTTCGAAGGATCGGAAATTCCGGGCATCGCTGAATTTTACAGAAAATTTGGAACCATCAATCAGCCCTATCCGTTTTTGAGATTTAACCGTCTGCCTTTTCCGCTCAGATTTTTTAAAAAGAGGTCATGATAAAAAAAAGCCATTATACTCTTTTGTTTATTATACTGGGATCGATTGCCCTGAATTTTCTGAATTCTCCGCTGTCTGAAAGCTTTTTCGACGATAAAGAAATATTCAAATATGCCGGGCTGGTAATTTATAAAGGCGGCATTCCTTACCGGGATTTTTTTGATCATAAACCGCCCCTTATTTATTTCTTTAATGTTTTCCACTGGATCAGTCCCTGGTTACCCTGGGCCTTTGACACCCTGCTTGTTCTTTTTGCAAGCCTGCTGTTTTACTGGCTTTGCAGAAAAAATAAACTGGCATGGCCATGGTTCCTGCCGCTTTTATTTAATCTGCTGATCAGGTATAGTCTGGTTTCATTTGGAAACGGCATGACAAGAGAATACACAGCCGTTTTCCTTCTCATTTTTTTCTGCGTCGTGGAAGGGAACGCGCGATATAAGTATTATATACTGGGATTACTGACCGGGCTTACCGCCTGGATGCAGCAGGATGGTCTGATTACGCTTGCCCCCTTTTTATTTTATTCTCTTTTTTCTGAAAGGGGAAAAGCAAGGGGAGTTATCAGAGGGAGGGCGTTGGCCGTGCTGGCCGGTTTCGTGACCATTTCCCTTCCGGTTGTCTTTTATTTTAATTCTCACCAGTCCCTGGGCTATATGTGGAGGGATGCTTTTGTATTCAATCTGAAAAGCCCCGGCAGCCATGTGGGTTTATTCGACAAACTCAAAACTGTCAAACACGCGCTCCATGAAGCAGAATATGAAATGGCTTTTTATACGGCCCTCGTACTCGGGATCGTCGCGCTGTTTCTGAAGAATAAAAAGCCCCGTTTATTATATTCGGCCCTGCTTGTCCTGGCTCTTTCCTTCGTGGGAGAATTATTAACCGGCAGATTATCGGCCAGTCCGGGTTTCATCTACTATCTGTTGCCCCTGGCAGCGAGCATTCCCATCCTGGTGTATACCGTATTTACTGAAACGCATGTTTCATTTATGCAGGATAAAACGGCCCAGCTCATTTTCTGTCTTATACTCAGCACAACTTTATTCTTGGGAACCCTGAGGTATGCGGCAGGATTTCGCGTTTCCAAAAACCAAGAAGCGGGGTTTGCCGGAAATCCTGCGACAGAATATCTGAAAACGCAATCTCTGAACGATTATGAATTGTTTGTTTTTGACGACTCCAACCTGATATACCTGTATAATGAACACAGGATACTTTCGCCTTCACCCTGGATCTATCATTATTACTGGGGATGGGACCCTGAATGGGACAGGGAAAACAAAATTTTTCCAACTATCATCGGGGATCTCCAATTGCATAAGACCCGTTTTATTCTGGATTGTTCCGAAGCAAAGCATAATATAATAAGTAAAATGGTTCTTACAGAATGGCAGCAATTTCTTCAAAATAATTATTCGCTGGTCATCAAAGATTCTTCAGGCAGAAAGTTATGGAGGATCCAGTAGTTTTTCCGCGATGGCAAGATCCAGGGGAGTTGTTATTTTTATATTATTTGCTTCTCCTTCCACCAGGTGTATGGTCTGGTTGTCATATTCTACTACCGAAGCATCGTCAGTAAACCATTCCTGGTAATCTGTCCGGTATGCGGGCAGTAGTACTTCACTCAGAAATGTTTGCGGCGTCTGTATCAATTTTACCTCGGTCCTGTTGACGGCTTTGTGGTTCTCTCCGTGTATGATCCGGACGCTATCCCTTGACTCAATACAGGGAATGGCAGAACCATATTGTAGGGCTTCTTCATAACAAAGATGAATCAGGGACGGGGTTAACAAACAACGAACAGCATCATGGATAAAAATAACTGCGGGTTCCTCTATGAGGAATAATCCTGCTTGCACGGAATGAAAACGGGTTGATCCGCCGGTCAGGGTCCGGATGGGATAAGGGGAAACGATTTCATCGCAAATGGCCCGGCCCACATCGTAATATTCTGCTGGCAATACCAGGATGATCCGGATATCTTTATAGGATTTCAGAAAAGTGTGGATCGTATACCAAAGAACCGGCTTTTTATGGATCAGCAGGAACTGTTTTGGTAAAGACGTTCCCATGCGTAATCCGGCTCCTCCTGCAACAATAACTGCATATTTTTCCATCCGGTATGATTGGATATATTATTTATCGACTAATAAGCGCTGACATTCCCGCAGGAGGCGGTGTTTATCAATGGCCACGGTACCCACGGTTTCACAAACCAATCCTCCCGCCAGGTTTGCTATTTCCGCCATCATGGGGGTGTTGCGGGTCAGTGCATAAATAAGTGTTGCGACCGCAATGACCGTGTCGCCGGCTCCTGAAACATCGGCCACGTTCCGGATATGCGAAGCCACGACACTGGATTCCTGATCATCTTTATAAAAAATGCCTTTCTCCGACAAAGTAATTAGGGAGACCCGGTGATTCAGTTCCGCCTTTAGTTTCTGATGCATCTGAGCCAGCACATTTTCATTTATTTCTTCAATCAGCAGGTTCAAGGCTTCCCGGGCTTCTTTTAAATTGGGTTTGAAAATGTCTACTCCCCGGTAATCAAAAAAATGTTTCCTTTTGGGATCCACGGCGGTAATTACTGATTTACTTTTACAGAGGTCAATGACTGTCCGGATAACTTTTTCCGTCAGCACCCCCTTATTATAATCTTCAAATATGATGGCCGCAGGGGATTCATCCTCGATAAAGAGCTCCACCTGCCGAATGAGTTTTTGTTCGTGTTCCTGATCCAGGTGTAAAAGAGTTTCTGAATCAAGCCGCATCATTTGCTGATTCCGGCTGATGACGCGCATCTTGTTGGTGGTAATGCGGGTGTCTGATGTAAGCAGATAGCCCGTATTAATCTTTTTTTCATTCAGTAGGCCGGTCAGGATCTGGCCGTCTTCATCATCCCCGATGACTGAAAAGACCGAGACAGGTGTTCCCAGGGAAACCAGGTTTAATGCCACATTACCGGCCCCGCCGATACGATATTCTTTCCGGTCAACGGTTACCACCGGTACGGGCGCTTCAGGAGAAATCCTTTCCACATTGCCCCACCAATAGGTGTCGAGCATCACGTCTCCGATCACACCGATTTTAATGGATGAAAAAGACTTGAATAATTCTTTATAATCAATTGGAGACAACATATTATTAAACCTGTTTTTTCCGGATACCGGAATTCGCCATGAAATACAACGGAATTCCCAGTAGCGTGATGATCAGCCCGGGCCAGGTAAACTCTGGTTTGTAAATGATCAGCAGAACACAAAAACTAGTACCCATGAGCATATAAAGGATTGGTAACACCGGGTATCCGAACGCTTTATAAGGTCTGGGCAGGTCAGGCCGCTTCTTTCTCAGTATAAAAATACCCAGAATGGTAAGAACATAAAAAATTACGACCACAAAAGATATCATATCGAGCAGGTCGCCGTATTTTCCGCTCAGGCATAAAATGGAGGCGACGACAAACTGGGCCCAGAGCGCCCATTGCGGAACCGAATTTTTATTGAGCGTTCCGGCCCGACGGAAAAATAATTTATCCCTGGCCATAGTATAATAAACCCTGGCGCCTGAAAGTATCAATCCATTATTGCATCCGAAAGTGGCTACCATAATCAGCAGGGCAATGATTTTAGTTCCCGATTTCCCGAAAATGACCTGGGAAGCAGCTACCGCAATCCGATCATTTTTTGCATGCGCTATTTCATTCATTGGCAGCACAGCCACATACATCAGGTTGGTGCAAACATAAATGACCGTTACAATCAGGGTACCCAGAAAAAGAGAAAGACCGATATTTTTTTGCGGGTTTTTTATTTCCCCGGCAATAAAAGTTACATTATTCCACGCGTCACTACTGAAAACTGAACCCACCATGGCTGCCGCGATTCCTCCAAATAAAGCTGCCCCGCCAATGGAATTGATGTTAAATCCTGATGCCGGATTGCAGGCGTCGCGGAGACTGGATTTGGTAGCTACCCAGGCTGCTGCCCAGTTTGCATGCCATACTTCCGGGTGGAAGACAATCAGGCCGGCAAGGATAAGCCCAAATAAAGCAAGTAATTTGGTGGTCGTAAAAATATTCTGAATCCATTTGCTGCCTTTTACTCCACGTGTATTCGTATACGTTAGGAAACCGATGAGCACGATGGAAACAAGTTGAGCGGCGCTAATCGAAAAATAACTGGGATTGCCGCAGCTATTTATCCCCGTTTGCAAACGGATAATATGATTATCCTCGCTAAGGGCCGGGATCAGGTAGGCGGCATATTTTGAGAAAGCGACTCCCACAGCGGCAATTGTTCCGGTTTGAATGACTGCAAATAAACTCCAGCCATATAAAAAACTGACGAGTGGATTGTACGCTTCTTTAAGATAAACGTACTGGCCGCCTGCTTTGGGAAACATGCCGCTGAGTTCGCCATAACTCACAGCCGCGGTCAGGGTCATGAATCCGGTGATCAGCCATACCAAGATTAACCATCCGGCCCCTCCGACATTTCTTACGATATCTGCACTGACTATAAAAATTCCCGAACCGATCATGGAACCTGCCACGATCATGGTTGCATCCATCAACCCAAGAGTCGGTTTAAAAGAAGGACTTTCCGCGGGCATAAGACGATTTGACCCGGAAGATAGTATTACTTTTTCTTATACACCGCATTCAGACCGCCGACAAGGTCATCGGTTATATTATTTGCGGTATCCTTAAAATAAATAAAAGAATTGGCGTCGTAAGAAATAATATAGTTAAACCCTTTACCCTTATTATATTCTCTCAGATAGTCTTCAATTTTTTTCCTGATATCGGCTTTCAGGTCTTCATTGTGTTTGAGCAGGGACTCCTGAAGTGATTGTTTGCGCGCCTGGTAATTTTGTTGCATCTGGGCATATTCCTGCTGTGCCTGTTCGCTTTCCGCCGGCGACATCGTTGGCGCTTTTTTCTGCCATTCGGTTATTTTTTTCTGAAAACTTTTTTCGATCCCGCTGAGCTCGGAATTCATCTCGTTTTCCTTACCCTTTACCTGGTCAAGCACGTCTTTGAAATACTGGTAATGGGATTCCAGGGAATCCAGGTTGAAATAAGCCATCCGGAAATTATTTATCGCCGGTTGATTTTCATTGGCGGACGGCCTCGACTGAGTCGATAACGGACTGCCGGCTGGCGGCCTGTGGTATATAACATAAAATAAAATTCCTGTGAGCAGTAATGCCAATAAGCCGGGAACCATCGCAATATTTCTCATACAAATTATTCTAATAAATGATCGGTATACCTGACATAAAAGTAGGAAGCATTTCTGCTTCCTACTGCTTATTAATTCTTAAAGTTTTGCATTATTCTTCTTCGTCAAATTGCATGGTTTCGCGGGTATTCTGGAGCAACTCATATTCCTCCTTGCTCCCCACGATCATGTTCTCAAACTCACGCAAACCAGTACCAGCCGGGATCGGATGACCCGTGATCACGTTTTCTTTCAGACCCATCATATCATCCGTTTTACCCTGGATGGCTGCAGAAGAAAGCACTTTCGTGGTTTCCTGGAATGACGCAGCTGAAATCCAGCTTTGCGTTCCAAGAGAAGCTTTGGTGATCCCCAGCAACATGGGCGCAGAAGTAGCCGAATGTGCGTCGCGGAATTCTGCAAGTTTTTTATCGTTGCGGCGCAGGATGGAATTTTCTTCCCGTACTTCACGCAAACTCACAATCTGTCCCGGTTTCAGCTTGGTTGATTCACCGGCTTCCGTAACCACTTTCTTATCGTAGATCCAATCGTTCTCGTCGAGAAATTCAATCTTGTCAACGGTTTCGTCTTCAAGAAAACGAGTATCTCCCGGATCTACAATATTTAGTTTACGCATCATCTGCCGAACAATTACTTCAATGTGTTTATCATTGATCTTCACACCCTGCAAACGATACACTTCCTGTATTTCATTCACTACATATTCCTGAACCGCAAAGGGTCCCTTGATGGAAAGAATATCGGCTGGTGCAACCTGTCCGTCAGACAACTGGGCACCTGCTTTGATAAAATCTCCATCCTGTGCCAGGATCTGGCGGGTGAGCGGAACCAGGTATTTCTTTACTATACCATCTTTGGCTTCCACGATAATTTCGCGGTTACCCCTCTTGATATTCCCGAATGCAACAACTCCGTCAATTTCTGAAACAACGGCCGGGTTGCCCGGATTTCTTGCTTCAAACAATTCCGTTACCCGGGGAAGACCTCCGGTAATATCACGGAGTTTTCCAAGCACTCGCGGAATTTTTACAATAACCTGTCCCCCGCGAACTTCTTCGCCTTCTTCCATGATGATATGGCTTCCGACTGGCAGGTTATAATTTTTAACCTCCTTACCTCCCTCAACAACGATTCCGGGAATTTTAGTTTTGTCCTTCGTATCAATAACAACCTTTTCACGATGGCCCGTTTGTTCATCGGCTTCTTCGCGGAAAGTAATGCCTTCAATTACATTTTCAAATTTCAGCTTACCGGTGATTTCACTGATGACCACATTGTTAAACGGATCCCAGGTGCAAATCACGTCGCCCTTGGCAACTTTCTGTCCGTCTTTCACGGTCAGGGTAGCCCCATAGGGAACGTTATTGGTAATCATTAAGCGGTCGTTCTTCACATCCGTTATTCTCACTTCACCTGTTCGTCCAATAACAACCGGTACTTTCGCTCCGTCATTGTTTTCAGCCAGAACGGTTCTCAATCCATCGAACTGGATCGTACCGTCGAACTTGGCCATGAGAGAAGATTCAACAGATGCAGAACCCGCAACACCACCCACATGGAAGGTACGCAGGGTTAGCTGGGTACCGGGTTCACCGATTGACTGTGCGGCGATAATACCTACGGCATCCCCTTTCTGTGCTGTATATCCTGTTGCGAGATTCTTACCATAACATTTTACACAAACCCCCCGTTTGCTTTCACAGGTAAGAACGGAACGGATCTCCACCGTTTCAATACCGGCTTCTTCAATTTTTTTCGCAACTTCTTCCGTAATCTCGATGCCCCCTTCTGCAATGATCTTATCCGATTGTGGGTCATATACATCATGCAGGGAAACACGGCCCAGAATACGGTCGTATAAGGGTTCCACGATATCTTCATTATCCTTCAGCGCGGTCGTTGCAATACCTCTCAGAGTACCGCAATCTTCTTCCTTGATCACCACATCCTGGGCAACATCCACGAGACGACGGGTCAGGTAACCGGCATCGGCCGTTTTGAGCGCCGTATCCGCCAGACCCTTACGCGCACCATGCGTTGAAATGAAATAATCCAATACATTCAGTCCGCCCTTAAAATTGGAAAGGATCGGGTTCTCAATGATCTCACTTCCTGTTGACCCGGACTTTCTGGGTTTCGCCATCAGACCCCGAATACCAGCCAGCTGTTTGATCTGCTGTTTGGATCCACGCGCACCGGAATCGAGCATCATGTATACCGAGTTGAATCCCTGTTTGTCTGAACTCAGTTCGCGGATCAGTGTTTCGGTAATTCGTGTGTCCACCCTTGACCAGATGTCTACGATCTGGTTATATCTTTCATTGTTCGTAATCAGACCGGTATTATAATTGTCCCATACTTCGTCCACTTCTACTTTTGCATTCACCAGCAATTCTTCTTTGCTGTCGGGGATAATGAGGTCATTAATACTGAATGACAATCCGCCGCGGAAGGCCATGCGGAATCCAAGGGTTTTGATATCATCGAGAAACTTGGCCGTCTTCGGAACGTTGGTCCACTTAATAATGTTACCGATGATTTCGCGCAGCGACTTTTTGGTGAGCAGCTGGTTTACAAAACCAACTTCAACCGGTGTGTGCTGGTTGAATAGAACGCGGCCCACGGTTGTTTCCAGCAGTTTCTTTTCCAGTGTATCATTTTCATTCCTCACGTTAACCTTCACTTTGATGTAGGCGTGCAGGTCCACCTGACCTTCATTATAGGCGATGATCACTTCTTCTGGACTGTAAAAAGCCTTCCCTTCACCCTTTACCTTTTCTGTTGCAGTGGATTTCTTTCCCTTTGTTATATAATACAGTCCCAATACCATGTCCTGTGAAGGCAGGGTAATGGGTGTACCGTTTTGCGGATTCAGAATGTTATGGCTGGACAGCATCAGCAACTGGGCTTCCAGTACAGCAGCACTGCTCAGTGGAACGTGCACCGCCATCTGGTCACCGTCAAAATCGGCGTTGAAAGCCGTACACACGAGCGGATGCAGCTGGATAGCTTTTCCTTCGATCAGTTTGGGCTGAAACGCCTGTATAGAGAGCCGGTGAAGGGTCGGGGCACGATTCAACATCACGGGATGACCTTTCAGAATATTTTCAAGAATATCCCAAACGATAGCCTCTTTGCGGTCAACCAGTTTACGGGCCGACTTCACCGTTTTCACAATACCTCTTTCAATCAGTTTACGAATGATAAATGGTTTGAAAAGTTCAGCGGCCATATCCTTGGGCAAACCACATTCGTGTAATTTTAATTCAGGTCCCACCACGATGACGGAACGACCGGAATAATCGACGCGTTTTCCGAGTAGGTTCTGACGGAAACGGCCTTGTTTGCCCTTTAGCACATCACTCAATGATTTCAGTGCTCTTCCACCCTCCGCCTTAACGGCGTTGGATTTGCGGCTGTTATCGAAAAGAGAATCGATTGCTTCCTGCAGCATTCTTTTTTCATTACGCAGGATCACTTCCGGTGCCTTGATCTCCAGCAAACGCTTCAGGCGGTTGTTGCGGATGATCACACGGCGGTATAAATCGTTTAGGTCAGAAGAAGCAAACCGGCCACCATCCAGGGGTACCAGCGGGCGCAATTCGGGCGGAATAACCGGGATATATTGCATCACCATCCATTCCGGACGGTTTGTAATTCTGGTATTGGCATCCCGGAAACTTTCCACCACGCTCAAACGCTTCAATGCGTCTGCTTTGCGTTGTTGTGAAGTCTCATTGGCAGCCGCCGCACGCAGGTCAAAGCTCAGCTGATCCAAATCTATACGTTGTAGCAGATCATGTACGGCCTCGGCACCCATCTTGGCGATGAACTTGGTTGGATCATCATCGGGCAGGTATTGATTGTCCTTGGGAAGGGTTTCAAGGATTTCAAGATATTCTTCCTCCGTCAGCAGGTCACCCTGGTTCTGGTTTTTATCCGCGCGGATACCCGACTGGATCACGACGTATCTTTCATAGTATACGATGCTCTCGAGTTTCTTCGAACTCATCCCCAGCAGGTAGCCGGTTTTGTTCGGAAGACTTTTGAAATACCATATATGAACCACGGGTACAACCAGTTTGATATGACCCATGCGTTCCCGGCGAACCTTCTTCTCGGTTACTTCTACACCGCAACGGTCGCAGACGATCCCCTTATAGCGGATCCTTTTATATTTTCCGCAGGCACATTCGTAATCCTTAACGGGCCCGAATATGCGCTCGCAGAACAAACCATCCCTTTCGGGTTTGTAGGTTCGGTAGTTTATGGTTTCAGGCTTTAAAACTTCTCCATAAGATCTTTCCAGGATAGAATCGGGAGAAGCAAGCCCGATGGTAATTTTTGAGAAAGTGGCTTTGGGACGATTTTCTTTTTTAATAGCCATATATTAATATCAGGTTTTTAAAAGATAAGTTACCACCCATGCATTTACAAAGCAGTTTTTGAAGTGGATAGTAGATCCCTTTTCGCAACTTACTTTGTTGAAAATCAATAATTTACAGAGGATTGAGTTCTGAAAATGCCAGCATAAGGAGGGCAAAGGTACGAGGTTTGGATTAATTTACCAAGATATGGGGTCCGGCAAGGCAGGAATTAAAAGCCCCCATATATTTGGACTATCTTGTTGTTATATTTTACTCAAATCAGTAGTCCACTATGCTACCCTGGCGATCCATTATTGTCTTGCAAAAGGATGAGAATAATCCCATTTACCTGCAAATTGCCAATTCGATCATCCAGGAAATGAAAAAAGGGAGGATTGGCCCGGGCATCAAACTGCCAGGCACCCGTCAGATGTCTGAAATGTTACAGGTGCACCGGAAGACCCTGGTAAGGGCTTATGAAGAACTGGATGCCCAGGGCTGGATAGAAATGCGCCCCTCGAAAGGCACTTTTACAAGCCAGGAATTGCCGGAAATAAATCCAAGAAGACTTTACATAAAAAAAGAGACTCGTAATGTATTTCCCGCCGAAACCGGTTATACCGTGCGCGTCAATAATAATATCCGGAAACCCGTTTTACCCTACCGGAATATTACCGGATTTCATGATGGGCCGGATGTACGGCTGATGCCGGTTAAGGAATTGGGCAGGGCTTATAAAAGCATCCTGTCAAGGGCCGTGAATTTGAAGTACATGTCTTACGTGGAAATAGCGGGTGTGCAAAAATTCAGGGAGGTTCTGTCGGAATATCTGAATAGCTCCCGGGGGCTGCAAACGAACTTCGAGAATATCATGATCACCCGGGGAAGTCAGCTGGCCCTGTATTTACTCACCTGTGTTCTTTTTTCCAGGGGAGAAAATATGATTGTCGGCGACACCAATTATTATTATGCTGATCGATGTTTTCAAAACGCAGGAATGCATTTGGTCAGGGTAAAAGTGGATGAATCTGGTCTGGACGTGGAGGCCGTTGAAAAAATATGCAGGCGAAAAAAAATCAAAGCTGTTTATGTAACTTCCCATCACCATTACCCCACTACGGTTACACTGACTGCTTCGCGGAGAATAAAATTGCTGGAGCTATCGGAAAAATTCGGATTCATAATTATTGAAGACGACTACGATTATGATTTCCACTATTTAAGCAGCCCCATACTGCCCCTGATCAGTGCGGATGTAAAAGGCATGATCGTGTATATTGGAACACTGAGTAAAACCATTGCACCGGCGATCCGGACGGGGTATGTTGTGGCTCCCCCCAACTTAATACTGGAATTGTCCAGGCTAAGACAGATCATCGATACACAGGGTGACCCCATCATGGAAATGGCGCTGGCAGAAATGTTTTCCGATGGCGAAATCAGGAGACATATGAAGAAAGCTTTACAGGAATATCACCGGAGAAGGGATTTTCTCTGTGACCAGTTATCCCAGAAACTTTCGGATACCATCGAATTCAAAATACCGGATGGCGGCCTTGCCATATGGGCAAAATTTGATAAAGCCGTTCCGTTGCCCCCGCTGACAGAAAAATTAAAGGCACAGGGTATCATTTTGTCCAACGGACTAATCCATAATATTTCCCCAACTTCCCTGAATTCAACCCGCATCGGGTTTGCCTGGATGAATGAAAAAGAAGCAGAAAAAGCAGTCGCCCTCCTGGTAAAAAACGTCAAAGGGAAAAGCTGAGTTTTTGTCCCCCGCCACGGGGGATGCATTTTCAAAGGAAAAAATACATTCTGCTCCAAACTCAACCGGACTACTTCATTTGTACAAACCGGCTACTAATGTAGTCCAAACAGATATTACTTTTATATTGTCAACCGATTCTTAATTAAAAACATAGCCATGAAAAAGTATCTTTCATTATTTTATTTTTTATTTATTGGTTTCAGTTCTATAGCCAGTTCGCCCGGGAATATCGACGAGAAACTGGTTCAGACATTCAGGGAATCCTATCCGAATGCCATAGAAGTAAACTGGAAAGAATTTCCGCAGGCATTTGCGGTATATTTCGCAGAAGAAAAAGTCAGAGCCAATATTATTTTCAAAAAGGATGGATCCTTCGTGAGCTCCACCCGCTATTACGGGGAAGAATATTTACCCTATTACCTGGTCGCCAGCATCAAATCAAAATTTCCTGAAAAAAAGATTTACGGTGTTACGGAAATTTCTTCTCCCTCCGATATCGCATATTATATAAAACTGGAGGATGCAGGAACCTGGATGACCATTAAACTGGACAGCGATGGAAGCCTGAAGGTGATTGAAAAATTCAGAAAGGACAAGTAGGTAATCGCCTGGACCGTTGATCTGAAATATTTAGATCAGCGGTTCAGACCTATCTCATCCGCCCGATGCCAAACTGATCACCCGCTTTTACCGGATTTTTCCCCTTGAATTGGATTTCAACCATTTTTTCGCTCTGGAAATAGGCAGCCTGCTCGTCCTGTAACCTGGCAATTATTTTCCTCTGACTCACATCAATAATTTCCCCGGTAGAAGGAAAGGCATATTTACCATCCATGCTGAAGGTAATCCATCCCGGCTGATCACTTACTTTAATGGTTCCAATTGGTTTGACCAGATCATGCCTGACATCAAAAATATGTATCGATTCATTGAAAGCATCTGCAAGCCAGATTTCTTTTTCATCGGGTGTCAGGGCAATGCCGTGGCTGGGACAGCCGTGTCGTTTGACGGGACCAACCTGAAATCCTTTTACTTCTGTGTGATTGATTTTTTTGCCAGTCTGCAAATCACCGATTTCAAATCCCAACAAACTGTCAACATTTACAAAACAACGGGTCTGCTTACCGTTGATGGTAAAGGGCCTTATAAAATTAGCAAATGGTCCAACCCTGCTGATGATATTATGGTGACCGCCATCAGCAACAATTAAATAAGGAGACCTTAAACCGGCCAGGTAAACTTTTTTATTATCTAAACCATAAATAGTATTGTGTGCTCCGGAATTTGTAATGACCCGAGAAAGGACGTTTCCGGTTGCAGCATCAACAACTTTCCAGTCATCGCCTTCAAGAGAAGGAAGATAAATGATTTTTCCATCCGGGGAAATGGCCATCCGGTCGCATCCGCCTTCATAAAATTTCTCCCAAACCAATTTTTCTGAAAGTAGGTCCAGGCAAAGCATGGATTGAAGGGTACTGATATAAATACAATGCCTCGCAATATTCACACAAATGCCTTTTACGTTTAAAGGCTGACCACTTTTATCAAAACCGCCGGTGGTAATCCGTTTTACAAATTTAAATTCATGATCCAAATCAAAGACCAGCAACCCATGGCCCCCGTATTGCAAGTAATTGCGTACTCCGGGTGTCGCTACATATAAATAATGATGTGTCAGAGAATCCGGTTGCCCCAAAACCAATGCGTGTTTGCCAAAGAAAGCAAAGGATAACAATAAAAGGCTTTTTATCAGAGGTTTACCTAAATATTCAGTCATGGTGCACTTTTAACCCTGTTGAAAAATTCATTTTGGAGTTCAAGTGTGCCCTGCTTTTCAAGAATGCCAATGGGTAAAATACAGGTTTGATTTGACATGGCCAGGGCCTTCGGCCATTCGCTGGCAGTAAGTTCATCCCATCGGCTGCGCAGATCCTGGGCCTTTGTAAAACTGCAAAATATCAATAACAAAATAATCAGGCTGCTTGTCTTTTTCATCTAAGTGTCCATTTTTATTTTATTGAAAACGATCATTGAATTTAATTTATCCGCCGGAAGAATTTCTTTCAGACGGTCCTGGACCATTCCACATTTTCTACAGTCTTGTCCCTTGTTAGCAGCTCCAGAACCAGCAGAAATCCGCATAGATAAAACGCCGTGAAAAATCTTTCCTCAAAAGAGGGAAACAGCAGAAACCGTAAAAATATTATACAGGCAATCGCCCCCAGCATCGCAATTATTTTTTTGTCCAAGGATGGTTTATGATAGAAATAAGCCAGCAATCCCATCAATATCAGCGGGGGTAGAAAACTTTGACTAACCGAAAGACAAAATACCAATACCTGGTATCCATAAGCCAGTGGGGACTGTATATAGCTTACCCTTTTAAACCACCAGAAATTGTTCTCAAAATAAAAATTTACCCAAATACAAATAAAAATGGTTACCAGTATGCCGATAAAAAAACCCGGGAGTGGCATTTTGACCGGCGCCTTTTTCTCCGGCCAGAAATACATGAGCGACAAAAGAACCATTATGGCAATAAAATTATCCAGGCGCACAAAAAGGGAGACAAATAAAAGAACGACCGTCCAGCTATACCTTTTTTGAAAATAGATTCTGTACAGGCAAATAAACAACAGAAGATTTGACATGGGGTCAGGTGAAGAAAGTCTTGCCAGGATAATGGAAGGATTCATCAGCATCAAAATCATGGAAAATAGGCATGCCGGCAATGGCTTAAAAACTCTTGCCGCCCACGCAAACACAAAGAATCCGATAAAAAAAAACGATAGCAGGGAAGGGATCAGGGTGGCTTTGATAAAGGAAAATCCCAGCTGGTGGAACAGGTAAATGCTCAGGACATATAAGGGCTTGATCCGGTAATACTCCAGTATATTTTTTTCTGCATTATTCAGATGATAAACATGGGACATGCTTTCCGCGGGTTCCATTTCTGTGCTGATAACGGTTTTTGCAGCTGATAAAGCTTCGGATTCCGTCATGCCCTGTCTTTCAAAAACAGCCGCTATATAATAGGGCATGTCCCCGTTGTGGCCCGGAACGAAAGACAATGCCGTGGTTAGTAAAAAAAGAAAAACAAAAAAAAGGATCCCGGCTTTTTTCAAAGTCATGGAGAAAGATTGAAATAATACATGAAATTAAAGTTCCAGTGGCAGGGACCGATGATTTCTTTCGAGAAACTTTTCCCGGATGATCATTTGTACCGGCACTTCCCTGATCTTACTCTCCAGCCAGGAAATGATATCAAGGTATACAAAGGCCCGGGTTTCGAAACGATTCTTCTCATATGTTTTCAGGGTGTCCAGTAATTTCGAGAATTCGGATTTGAGTTCCCGGGGAGCCAGCTTGAAAGATTTTCTTAAAAAACGGAATATCTCTTCTTCGACTTTGCTCAGGTTTTCCATTTTTGCCATAAAACGGTAAACTGATTTGATCAGGTATTCCAGTAAATTATCGTTGCCGAGTTCATAGTGCGCAATCAGGTGCAGCAGACGCGAATAACACTGCAGGTCCGTGCGTAGATCCATTTTCCAGTTGATGATCTTGTTCAGGTATTTAATGGTTTTTTCAAAATCCCCGCTTCCGAAATAAAGGCTTGCAAATTTGTAATAAAAGATCAGGATCCGGTGTCGGTCCAGGTAAATTTCATATTGCTTCAGTTTGTCTTCGATATACGGAACGAGGGCAAGCCCTTCTGTGAAAGTGCCGTCAATAAAGTGCTGGTTGATTTTGGCAATGTGCAGGTAGACGAAAGTCTGAATACGGTTATTATCATTTTCCTGAACTTCTTCCGAATGAAAAAATGTTTCGAAGCGGTTTAACGTCTCTACAAATTTTGGATAATTCAACAGATCGAAATGCGCACCCAGCAGATTGTGCATTCCTTTGATATAATGGGCTGTCTCAATGGGTATCATCGCCGGCTCTTTATCAAATAATTCCACCCACCGATGGGTATACCGGTAATAGGAAAGAAAATCCTGACCGATAAAAGCAAACCAGCTGTAACACTGATAGAGATAGAGATTTTCATAAAATCCCCTGACAGGCGGCATCTGCACAGGCAGCCTGGATTCGAAAAAATCCTTCACCGCTACTTCGTCTTTTTCATTCCGCGCCACCCCGTGCTGGATATACCAGCCGTATAACTGAAGGGAAATGCTGGACAGGGTGCCGGTAAGCAGGATCTGATCATTGACAGACTGCATTTCGGATGCCAGTTTCCCGGCCCTGTCCTGCATACTGCGCGTGATATGAAGGGCTTCGATTTTTTGTTCAAAAAACAGGGTTTCGAGCACATAACTGTATTGGTGATATTCGCCAGCGAATTCCTTGATCCTGTCCAGCACTTTCAGACTTTGCAGGTAAAGACCCTGGTTATAGAGGATCTCGGCATAATCCAGCTGTTCGTGCAGCTGAATGACGATGTCGCGCTCGCCCCGGATCAGGCGCAGGCTGGAAAGGATCTGCTTGTATAAATGCGCCTTGACATTGGAGAGCTGCTGTTTGCTCAGACGCTTGTTTTTCTTCAAAAGCTCTGCTTCGTCATAGGCATCCATTTTGTCCAATGCATCGAATAAATAAATGATTTTCAGGTCCTCAGAAGACGTATTTCGCTTCACATAAAGCTTAAAATTCCGTTTCTCAGACTTTTTCAGAGATTTAACAAGTTGAAACAAGGTATCAGAAGAGCGGTTGGGCATCGTAATTTCTATGGTCTGAATTGAGGACTGGCGCGGGTTTCGTTGCTTGAAACGCCATTTCCGGACTGTAATTCAATCCCGATTTTGATTTGTGTACTGAACCAAACAAAAATAACTTCGAAACAACTCATTTCCCAAAACGATATGAAATCCGATAAAATCTACATTTTCGACACTACTCTGCGTGATGGAGAACAGGTTCCCGGCTGTAAACTGAATACCAAAGAAAAGCTGGAACTGGCCCTGGAGCTCGAACATTTGGGAGTAGATATTATCGAAGCGGGTTTTCCGGTATCCAGTCCGGGTGATTTTCATTCGGTTGAAGAAATTTCAAAGGTGGTGCGTCATGCCAGTGTCTGTGCCCTTAGCCGCGCCGTAAAAGCCGATATTGAGATCGCTGCGCAGGCCATAAAAAAGGCTAAACATCCCCGGATACACACCGGTATCGGTACTTCCGATTTACATATCAAATCAAAATTCAATTCAAACCGGGAAGAAATCATCGAAAGAGCCGTACAGGCCGTGAAATGGGCGAAAAACCTGGTGGAAGACGTGGAGTTTTATGCAGAAGATGCCGGCCGGACCGAGAACGCCTACCTGGCCCGTGTGATTGAGGCCGTTATCAGCGCCGGCGCCACGGTTGTCAACATTCCTGACACGACCGGTTACTGCCTGCCGCATCAATACGGAGAAAAAATTGCCTACCTCGCCAACCATGTCAGCAATATCGATAAAGCTGTTATTTCCTGTCATTGCCATAATGACCTCGGTCTGGCCACCGCAAATTCCATCGCTGGAATCATTGCAGGGGCCCGGCAAATAGAATGTACGATCAATGGCCTCGGCGAAAGAGCCGGCAACACCGCCCTGGAAGAGGTGGTTATGATCATTCGCCAGCATGCTGATTTGGGATTTACTACCGGGATTAAAACGCAGTTACTGAATCCGATGAGCCGGCAGGTGGCAGATACCATGCGTATGCAGGTTCAACCTAATAAAGCAATCGTGGGGTCGAATGCCTTTTCTCATTCCTCAGGAATACATCAGGACGGATTTCTGAAAGACGCACAGACCTACGAAATTATTAATCCGGGTGAAGTGGGCGCCGACGGTTCGAAGATTGTGCTGACTGCCCGTAGCGGGCGCAGCGCCCTTGCCCATCGCTTCCGGATCATTGGATATGATTTCAACCGTAACGAAATTGATACCTTGTATACGGAATTTCTCCGCCTGGCCGATACAAAAAAAGAAGTAGGGGAAGAAGATTTACATGATCTCGCTAAAGTGAATGTAAACGCTTAAAAATAATTAGCCTTCCCCGCCTCAGCCAGAATTAAAATATATGAAACCAAAAACACTTTTCGAAAAAATCTGGGAAACCCACGTGGTGAAAACCATCGATGAGGGCCCTTCCGTTTTATATGTTGACAAACATTTTATTCATGAAGTGACCAGTCCACAGGCCTTCAAAGGACTGGAAGAAAGAGGCCTGCCCGTGTTCCGGCCCCAGCAGATTGTTGCAACGGCAGATCATAATGTGCCGACTGAAAATCAGCATCTGCCAATCAAAGAAGCACTTTCCAGGTTACAGGTAGATACGCTTGACAAAAATTGTAAAAAATTCGGTGTTGAACTGTATGGTTTGGGCCATCCTTACCAGGGCATCGTGCACGTTATCGGACCGGAAATGGGATTTACACAGCCGGGTATGACGATCGTGTGCGGCGACAGCCATACCTCGACCCATGGCGCTTTCGGCACCATTGCCTTTGGCATCGGTACAAGTGAAGTAGAGATGGTGATGGCCACGCAGTGCCTGATGCAGACCAAACCCAAACTGATGCGGATCCACATTGATGGAAGACTTCATCCTGGTGTTTTGTCGAAAGACATCATCCTGTATATCATCTCCAAAATATCGTCCAGTGGCGCGACCGGTTATGCTGTGGAATATGCCGGCCCTACGGTTCGCGCACTATCCATGGAAGCCCGGATGACCATTTGCAATATGAGTATTGAGATGGGTGCGCGCTGTGGTCTGATCGCGCCCGATGAAACGACTTTCAGCTATATGAATGGACGGCCCTTTGCGCCGCAGGGTAATGAATGGAACAGGTCCCTGGCATACTGGAGAACGCTTTATACAGATACGGATGCCGTTTTTGATGCCGAATTGAATATCAATGCATCTGACATTGAACCGATGATCACCTATGGAACCAATCCCGGAATGGGCATCGCCATATCCGGACATATTCCCAACCTGCGCGACGTGGAAGAAAAAGAAAAACTTTCTTTCGAAAAATCCCTCCATTATATGGGACTTGAACCCGGCATGGGTATCAAGGGGAAAAAAGTAGATTATGTTTTTATCGGGAGTTGTACCAACAGCCGCATCGAAGATCTGCGTCTGGTCGCTTCATTCGTAAAAGGAAAACAAAAAGCAAAAGACGTGGAAGTATGGATTGTACCTGGCAGCAAGCAGGTGGAAAAACAGGCGCATGAAGAGGGCATTGATAAAATTTTTGAAGACGCTGGATTTATTCTTCGCCAGCCGGGATGTTCCGCCTGCCTGGGTATGAATGAAGATAAAATTCCTGCCGGTAAATATTGCATTTCCACCAGTAACCGGAATTTCGAAGGCCGGCAGGGACCCAATGCACGGACGTTTCTGACCAGCCCGCTTACGGCGGCAGCAGCTGCTATAACGGGCAGGGTCAGTGATATAAGAGAACTGATTTGAATTCGAGAATTCGAGAATTCGAGAATAAAATATGGGAATTAGTTAATGAATTTGAGAGAGCGTGAACAGAAATTAAAAACTTCGTTCCCGAATTCCCGAATTCTCGAATTCCCGAATTATGAAATCATGAAAGCAATAAATAAAATAGTTTCCTCCGCGGTTCCGCTGAATATCGAAAACGTCGATACCGACCAGATCATTCCCGCACGGTTTCTGAAATCGACCAACCGGAGCGGATTTGGGAAGAACCTGTTTCGCGACTGGCGATACGAAAATGACGATGAAAAAAAACCAAGACCGGAGTTTACGCTCAATGATGCCCGTTATACAGGGAAGATACTGGTTGCCGGAAAAAATTTCGGATGCGGATCATCCCGGGAACACGCTGCCTGGGCGCTCAAGGACTATGGATTTGATGTAGTCGTCAGCAGCTTTTTTGCTGACATTTTTAAAAATAACGCGCTCAATAATTTTTGCCTGCCCGTAACCGTCAGTGATGAATTCCTGAAAGAAATTTTTGAAGCCATCGACGGGGATGCTTTAACCCAAATCACAGTGGATCTGGAAAGTCAGCGCATCAGCCTGGAAACAAGAGATAAAAAAGAATTAAAGTCAGCGTTTGAAATCAGTCAATACAAAAAAACCTGCCTGCTCAACGGATATGACGACATCGATTATCTGCTGAGTATGAAAGAGGAAATTACTGCTTTCGAAAACAAACCCCTCACCCCGAATGCGATATGAAAAAAAACATTTTTGTAATTGAAGGAGACGGTATCGGGCCGGAAGTGACCCGCCAGGCCGTCAAAGTTCTGAATGCCGTAGCCGAATGCTTTCATCACGAATTCCAATATCGGTATGGCCTGATGGGCGCCGTGGCGATCGACAAAACCGGTAATCCACTTCCCGAAGAAACCATTGAACTGGCGCTGGAAAGTGACGCCATTCTGTTTGGCGCGATTGGTCACCCGAAGTATGATAACGATCCTTCTGCCAAAGTGCGGCCCGAGCAGGGACTGCTGAAGCTGAGAAAATCCCTCCAACTGTTCGCGAATATACGGCCCATAAGTACCTATCCCGCTCTTCACCATCTGTCTCCTCTAAAGACAAAAAATATCGAGGGTGTGGATTTTGTCATTTACAGGGAACTGACCGGCGGTATTTATTTTGGAAAAAAAGAAATGAATGCGGATCAGACGAGTGCTTCAGATGAATGCACATACAGCAGGGAGGAAATCGAACGCATCGCCCACCTGGCTTTCAAACAGGCGGCACAGCGTAGAAAAAAATTAACCCTGGTCGACAAGGCCAATGTACTGGAAACGTCCAGGCTTTGGCGAAAAGTTGTCCAGGATATAGCCAAAGAATATCCGGGAGTCGGCCTGGATTTTCTTTTCGTGGATAATGCTGCCATGCAGATCATCGTCAATCCGAAACAATTTGACGTGATCCTGACGGAAAATATGTTTGGCGATATCTTAAGTGACGAAGCCAGCGTGATCAGTGGTTCCCTGGGTCTGCTGCCCTCGGCTTCCGTCGGCAAAGGACCGGCCCTGTTCGAACCAATCCATGGTTCATACCCGCAGGCCGCAGGCAAGGACATTGCCAATCCGCTGGGATCCGTGCTTTCGGCGGCCATGATGCTGGATCATTTTGGGTTGTATAAAGAAGCGGATCTGGTAAGGGAAGCCGTGGAATGGACATTGATCAACGGATTTGTTACGAAAGACATTGATCCGGTGAATTTCTATTTTACGACTACCATCGGCGAACTGATCAGTGATTACCTGGTCGGAAAGATTTCCGGCTCCGATCTCAATCAGGAAAATATAGCCCTGAGGAAGTCAACCATAATTTAGTTCTTTGTTTTATAAATCGCGGTTCGTATATTCGCATTCAACACGTCTTATGTTGAAAAGCAGTATATATAATAAAGTCCTGGTCATCCGCCTTGTGGTGGTCATTATTATTATTGTACTTGCTCTTCCACGAGGCGGTTGATTGCGTTAAAATTTAAAAATCTTTATAACGACCCGCCTCCAAAAAGGCGGGTTTTTTATTTTTTATTATGCCGGAACTCAACAAATATTCCAAGACGCTCACACAGGATCAGACACAACCTGGCGCGCAGGCCATGTATTATGCCATTGGTTTTAGTGAAGCCGACTTCAATCGGGCCCAGGTGGGAATCGCCAGCATGGGATGGGACGGTAACCCCTGCAATATGCACCTGAATGACCTGGCTAAAGCAGTAAAAGCAAGCATCAATAAAACCGATCTGCTGGGATTGATATTTCATACTATCGGCGTAAGCGATGGGATCAGTATGGGCACTGATGGCATGCGGTATTCCCTGGTCAGCCGCGATATCATTGCAGACAGTATTGAAACCAATGCAGGAGCCCAGTATTACGACGCGATCGTTACCATTCCGGGTTGTGATAAAAATATGCCGGGCTCCATAATGGCCATGGGAAGGTTGAACCGTCCGGGAATCATGTTATACGGTGGGACCATTGCGCCGGGTCATTATAAGGGTCAGGATCTGAATATCGTTTCAAATTTTGAAGCACTGGGACAGAAAATTGCCGGCACGCTGAGTGAAGAGGATTTCAAGGGTATTGTACGGAACAGTTGCCCGGGCGCGGGCGCCTGCGGCGGCATGTATACAGCCAATACGATGGCAAGTGCCATCGAGGCGTTGGGCATGAGCCTGCCTTTTTCTTCATCGAATCCCGCCCTGAGTCAAGATAAACAAAAAGAGTGCGATGCGATCGGCGCTGCCATCAAATTACTACTTGAAAAAGATATTAAGCCCCGGGATATCATGACGCGCAAGGCTTTTGAAAACGCGATTACTGTGGTGATGGTGCTTGGCGGATCCACCAATGCCGTACTGCATTTAATTGCCATGGCAAAAAGTGTGGACGTGCCCTTGACCCAGGATGATTTTCAGTCCATCAGCGACCGGATTCCGGTGCTCGCCGATTTTAAACCCAGCGGGAAATACCTGATGGAGGATCTGCATCAGTATGGAGGTGTTCCGGCAGTCATGAAATACCTGCTGAAAAATGGTTTGTTGCATGGTGATTGTTTAACGGTAACCGGAAAAACAATTGCTGAAAATTTAAAGGCTGCCCCCGATCTCGATTTTGATCAGCAAAAAATTATCATGCCGCTGGATAAACCATTAAAGAAAACCGGGCATTTACAAATTCTGTATGGCAACCTCGCAGTTGGCGGCAGTGTTGCAAAGATCAGTGGCAAGGAAGGGGAACGGTTTGAAGGAACGGCCCGGGTATTTGACGGAGAACACGATCTTATCCGCGGAATTCAATCGGGGAAAGTACATGCCGGGGACGTAGTCGTGATCCGGAATATCGGACCGAAAGGCGCGCCCGGCATGCCGGAAATGCTCAAACCAACCGGAGCCATCATTGGTGCCGGGCTGGGTAAAACCGTCGCACTGATTACCGACGCCCGTTTCAGCGGTGGAACACATGGATTTGTTGTAGGTCATATTACACCGGAAGCGTTTGAAGGCGGACTAATCGGATTAGTGGAAGACAACGACATCATTGAGATCGACGCCCTGAAAAAATCCATTACGTTAAAAGTGAGTGATGAAGAGATTGCCGAAAGAAGAAAAAAATGGAAACAGCCGGCGTTGAAAGCAACGAAGGGCGTGTTATATAAATATGCGCTGGTGGTAAAAGATGCATCGCAGGGATGCGTGACGGATGAAGCGTAAACAAGTATGGGAGTATGGGAGTATGGGAGAACTGTCATCTGTTATTTGTCATCGATTGAAATAAACCTGTTTTATAAAAAGAAAATGTATGGAAACGCTCGAAGTAAAAAAAGAAATTTCTAAGGCAAAACATAAGGTTCGGAAATTGTCCGGGTCGGCTGCCTTACTGGAAGTTTTTCTTTCAGAAAAAGTAGAAACGATTTTCGGATATCCGGGCGGCGCCATCATGCCAATCTACGATGCCCTGTACGACTATCAGCAAAAAATGAACCATGTGCTGGTCCGTCATGAACAGGGAGCTATACATGCGGCACAGGGGTATGCCCGCGTTTCAGGAAAAACAGGAATCGTTTTTGCCACCAGCGGACCGGGTGCGACAAACCTGGTTACCGGTCTCGCTGACGCCATGATCGACAGTACCCCACTGGTTTGTATTACCGGTCAGGTTTATGCGCACCTGCTGGGAACGGATGCCTTTCAGGAAACCGACGTCATCAATATCACCACCCCGGTAACCAAATGGAATTACCAGGTTACCGACGCAACAGAAATTCCTTCCGTGCTTGCCAAAGCCTTTTATATCGCGGCGAGCGGCCGGCCGGGACCGGTACTCATTGACATTACGAAAAATGCGCAAATTCAGGAATTCGATTTCGAAGAATATGTTCCATGCGAACATATCCGCAGTTACCGGCCCAAACCCATCGTCAGAAAAAAATTCCTGGAAGATGCGGCCAAACTGATAAATGAGGCAAAAAAACCTTTCGTCATCTTTGGCCAAGGCGTGATCCTCGGACGAGCGGAAAATGAATTTGAAAAATTTCTCGATAAATCCGGGATCCCCGCAGCCTGGACCATCCTGGGGATGAGCGCAATTCCTACCGATCATCCCCTGGCCGTGGGCATGCTGGGTATGCACGGAAACTATGGACCCAATGTACTGACAAATGAATGTGATGTTTTAATAGCCATAGGCATGCGATTCGATGATCGGGTAACGGGGAGGCTGGACAAATATGCCAAACAGGCGAAGGTGATTCACCTCGATATTGATCCGGCGGAAATAGATAAGAATGTAAAATCCACCGTGCCCGTATGGGGGGACTGTAAAGAAACTCTCCCGCTACTTACCCAGCTAATAGAGAAAAAAACACATGCAGGATGGCTCCGGAAATTTAAGGACTACCAGAAACAGGAGGATGAAAAATGCATTTATCCTGAAATGCATCCAGATACGGATGTCCTTTCCATGGGTGAAGTTATTGACTCACTGAATGAATTGACCAGCGGAAATGCGATCCTGGTAACGGATGTGGGTCAGCACCAGATGGTCACCTGCCGGTATGCAAAATACAATCAGTCCAAAAGCAATATTACTTCGGGTGGTCTCGGCACGATGGGATTTGCCCTTCCTGCAGCCATCGGTGCGAAATTTGGCGCACCGGAACGAACCGTTGTCGCTATAGCGGGCGACGGTGGGTTCCAGATGACCCTGCAGGAACTGGGGACCATTATGCAAACGAATCTCAATGTAAAAATTATTATACTTAATAACCAGTTTCTCGGCATGGTACGTCAGTGGCAGGAACTCTTCAACGACAGAAGATATTCTTTTGTAGATATTCAGAGTCCCGATTTTGTTGAAGTGGCAAAGGCTTACCGGATCGCCGGAGAAAAAGTTACGGACCGCAAAACCCTGAAAAAGGCGTTGAAAAATATGCTGGATCATTCGGGCTCTTACCTGCTTGAAATTATGGTAGGCAAGGAAAATAATGTGTTCCCCATGGTTCCCCAGGGATGCAGTGTGAGTGAGATCAGGTTGTCATAATACAAGTGTGGAAGTATGGGAGTATGGGAATTAAAGTAAAAATAAAAAAATGCAAGACTCGGTTTTAACAGACATTCCGGTTCAGTACAAATCCATAACGGAGGCAACAAAAAAGTTGTCTTTCAATATGAATTCTGACCTGTATACGGGTAGTCTGCTGAAAACACTGGTCGCCTCCAAAACTTCCGGCAGGATACTGGAACTCGGAACAGGGGGTGGCCTCGCAACGTCCTGGATCCGGGAAGGTATGGATCAGCATTCGCGTCTGATAACGATTGAAAATAATGCGGCGCTTCTGGAGATTGGCAGACAACAATTAGTAGATCCCCGGATTGACTTTATCCTGATCGACGGTTATGAATGGCTGAATGCGTATGCAGGTGAAAAATTCGATTTGATATTTGCCGATGCGATGCCTGGTAAATTTGATTTGTTTGAAGAAACCATCGCGTTATTAAAACCGGGTGGATTTTATATAATTGACGATATGCTGCCGCAACCGAACTGGCCAACGGGTCATGCAGAAAGAGTGGATAATTTTATCAGCAGACTGGAATCAAAAAAAGATCTGGTGTTAACAAAAATGAATTGGTCGACAGGAGTTATACTCGCTGTTAAAAGATAAGACGGAATACTGAATTCGTCTGGCATTAGGCGTTAAGCGTTAGGCGTTAGGCGTTAGGCGTTAGGCGTTTTTTTACTTTTTTAATTTTCTAAAATATGTTAAAGCAAGAGTTCACCATAACAGTATACACCGAGAACCAGATCGGTTTATTAAATCGTATTGCCATCATCTTCTCCCGGAGAAAGATCAATATTGACAGCATGAATACTTCACCCTCAGAAATTGAAGGCATTCACCGGTTCACGATTGTTATCAATGAAACGGAGGATGTGGTAAAAAAACTTTGCCGTCAGATTGAAAAACAGGTGGAGGTACTGAAGGCCTATTTCAACCAGAATGATGAGATCGTGTGGCAGGAGCTTGCTCTGTACAAGGTATCTACGGAACAAATCGTTGAAAAAGTGAAAGTGGAGAGATTGCTAAGACGGTATGGTGCGCGGGCGGTCGTAATCCGGAAAGACTATACCGTGTTTGAAACCACGGGGCACCGGGAAGAAACAGATGGCCTCCTGGAGGCGCTGGAACCGTATGGTGTAATTGAATTCGTACGCAGCGCCCGCGTGGCCATTATCAACGCGAGCAGCGGCTTCCATGAAAAACTCAAAGAATTCGAGCAGACCGAACCGGGTGAAGAACTGATAGAAAATGAATACCTGGATAAACAGGATGAGGTGTTCAGTATGTAAAAAAAACCAAAAGCTCAACGCTTACAGCTTAAAACTTTTAAACCGTAGAGCGTTCCATTGACCGTAAATGAAAACGAATAGAAAAACATTTCAGGCAGGAGTTAACAATTAACAATTAACAATTAACAATTAAAAAAAATGGCAACACTAAATTTCGGCGGGGTAAATGAAACGGTCGTCACCCGTGAAGAATTCCCGCTTTCGAAAGCCCAGCAGGTTCTGAAAGATGAAGTAGTCGCTGTAATCGGTTATGGCGTGCAGGGTCCGGGTCAGGCCTTGAATCAGAAAGACAATGGCGTCAACGTCATTGTCGGTCAGCGAAAAAATTCAAAGACCTGGGATAAAGCCGTACGGGACGGATTCGTTCCCGGTCAAACGCTTTTTGAAATTGAAGAAGCCCTTAAAAGGGGAACTATTATATGTTATTTGCTGAGTGACGCCGCGCAGATCGAACTGTGGCCCACGGTTAAAAAACATCTTACCAAGGGCAAGGCCCTGTATTTTTCCCATGGCTTTGGCATTACGTTTAAGGAACAAACCGGCATCATACCGCCGCCGGACGTGGATGTATTCCTGGTCGCGCCCAAAGGTTCGGGTACCTCATTAAGAAGAATGTTTCTTCAGGGCCGGGGTCTGAACAGCAGTTATGCCATCTTCCAGGACGCGACCGGCAAAGCCAAGGACCGCGTCATCGCCCTGGGAATTGCCGTTGGCAGCGGATACCTGTTTGAAACAAATTTTAAAAAAGAAGTATTCAGCGACCTGACCGGTGAACGGGGTACCCTGATGGGGGCGATACAGGGAATCTTTGCCGCACAATATCAGGTATTACGCGATAAGGGTCATACTCCTTCCGAAGCCTTTAATGAAACGGTGGAAGAACTTACGCAAAGCCTGATGCCGCTCGTGGCCGAAAATGGCATGGACTGGATGTATGCCAACTGCTCAACAACTGCACAACGCGGAGCGCTGGACTGGTGGAAAAAATTCCGTGATGCGACCGCGCCGGTATTCAAAGAGTTATACGAAAGTGTGGCTTCCGGAAAAGAATCACAACGTTCGATAGACAGCAACAGCAAGCCCGACTACCGCGAAAAACTCGAAGTGGAACTTAAGGAATTGCACGACAGTGAAATGTGGCAGGCAGGAAAAACGGTCAGGAGCCTGCGCCCGGAAAATCAACCTGCTCCTGTTCTTAAATCAGACAAGAAGCTGGCTGAAAAAGTATAGTTAAAAACGGTATCGGCAGTTTCGAAAGTATGCGCGATCACTGAACATAAGCGGAAGAAAAAGTATAATTATGGAAGCAACAACGAGATCTTTCACACTGGATGTGGCGGGGGCATCCGAAAGATTAAAAAAAGTGGTGATCAGAACACCGCTGGTTTTAAATCAGAATCTTTCCCGGAGATACCAGTGCAATGTCTACCTGAAACGGGAAGACCTTCAGATTGTGCGGTCCTATAAAATAAGGGGGGCATACAATATGATGAGCAGCTTTCCGGAGGAAATTCTGAAAAAAGGCGTCGTGTGCGCCAGCGCAGGAAATCATGCACAAGGGTTCGCTTACTCGTGTAAAAAACTCAACGTGAAAGGTGTTGTATTCATGCCCATTATTACACCCAAACAAAAAGTAGATCAGACCCGCATGTTCGGGGAAAATTTTGTCGAAATCAAACTCATCGGAGATACTTTCGATGATTGTGCCGTAGCTGCCAAAAAATTTACGACCGACAATCAGATGGTTTTTATTCCACCGTTTGAAGATTTGCGGATCATTGAAGGACAGGCCACCGTGGCTCTCGAAATCCTGGAGGACCTTTCTGATATTGACTTTCTGTTTGTTCCGGTTGGCGGCGGCGGACTGGCTTCGGGAACGGGAACCTATTTTAAAACCTATTCACCCAAGACAAAGATTATCGGCCTTGAGCCCGAAGGTGCGCCTTCTATGGTGGAAGCTTTTAAGGCAGGTCACCCGGTAACCCTGGAAAAAATCGACCGGTTCGTGGATGGCGCCGCGGTCAAAAGAACCGGCGACCTTACTTTTTCGATATGCAGGGAAATGCTCGATGCGCTGGACCTGGTACCGGAAGGCAGGATCTGTACAACCATACTCAAATTATATAATGAAGATGCTATCGTGGTTGAACCGGCAGGTGCCCTCTCGATTGCGGGTTTGGAAAAACACATGGAAGCCATTAAAGGCAAGAACGTGGTTTGTATTGTGAGCGGGAGCAATAATGATATTGACCGGATGCCTGAAATCAAAGAACGGTCACTACAATATGAAGGACTCAAGCATTATTTCCTGATCCGGTTCGCACAGCGCCCGGGCGCATTGAAAGAGTTCGTGAATAACGTACTCGGACCGAACGATGATATCACACGTTTTGAATACATGCAGAAAACGGACAAAGAATCCGGACCTGCTGTAGTTGGTATTGAACTGGTCAGCCGGACCGACTACGAATTGTTGCTGGAGAACATGAAAAAATATCAGATTGATTTTACTGAAATAAACAAAAATGATACACTTTTCAGTCTTTTAGTATAACAGCATGAAAAGCAGAAATGGAATTCAACGTTATTAATTTTTACTTTAAAAACCCATTTTTTTTAGTATTTTTAAACGAATCCCTCCTTTCCTTAGAAAAAACATCAGAATTACGATTGTTCATTGATGCCATTCACTGCTTAACCGAAATAAATGGAACAAAAACAGGGATTATATCATCCTTCTTTTGAGCGGGATTCTTGTGGCATCGGCTTTGTCGCCAATATCAAGGGCAATAAAAGTCACCAGATCATTTCCGACTCCCTGACCATACTGGAGAATATGGAGCACCGGGGCGCCTGTGGTTGCGAAAGCAATACGGGAGACGGTGCCGGCATCATGATCCAGACCCCGCATGAATTTTTCTTTGATGAAAGCATCCGGCTTGGATTTCACCTGCCTGCTTATGGCAAATACGGCGTAGGGATGATCTTTTTTCCGAGGAACTTTATGCTAAAAGAAGAATGCCGGGATATCTTTAACCGCGCCGCGGATAAATTCGGTCTGGAAGTGTTGGGATACCGTAAAGTGCCGGTAAATCCGGATGGTATCGGTCCTACGGCTCTTTCTGTGGAACCGGATATCGAACAGGTATTCATCGCCTGTCCGGATCATATCAATGATCCGGAAGAATTCGAACGCAAATTGTTTATTCTCCGGAATTATTCCAGTCATCTGATACAAAACTCGGTTAAGAAAGATCCGATTGGTTTTTACCTCGCTTCGCTTTCATACAAAACCGTCGTGTATAAGGGCCAGCTCACGAGTATGCAGGTGAGACATTATTTTCCCGACCTGAATAATAATCGCGTCGTGTCAGCGTTCGGCCTTATTCATTCCCGATTTGCCACCAATACATTTCCATCCTGGAAACTTGCGCAGCCTTTCCGTTATATCGCGCATAATGGAGAAATCAATACTGTACAGGGGAATTTAAACTGGCTGAAGACGAGTGAAAAAGGATTTGAGTCCCCTTTCTTCACGAAAGAGGAAATGGAAATGCTGCTTCCCCTGATTACCGAAGGACAATCGGATTCTGCCTGTCTTGATAATATGATCGAGCTGCTGCTGCTCTGCGGCCGTTCGCTTCCGCACGTGATGATGATGCTGATCCCCGAAGCCTGGGATGGTAATGACCAGATGGATCCGGTGAAAAAAGCTTTTTATGAATTCCATGCTTCGCTGATGGAACCCTGGGACGGCCCCGCTTCCATTTCATTTACAGATGGAAAATTAATTGGCGCTACGCTGGACCGGAATGGACTTCGTCCTTCCCGTTACTGCGTTACTACCGACGACCGGGTCATCATGGCTTCTGAAACAGGCGTTCTTCCCATCGATCAGAAAATGATCAAGGAGAAAGGAAGATTACAGCCGGGAAAAATGTTCGTGGTGGATATGGAACAGGGAAGGATCATCAGCGACGATGAACTGAAAAATACAATCTGTTCTTCCAAGCCATATGCCGAATGGCTAAACAAATACAAGATCCGCCTGGAAGAATTGCCTGAACCCCGCGTGCTCTTCACGGAACTGCACCACGACCAGATCTTTAAATACCAGAAAGCATTTGGATATACGACGGAAGATATTGAATCCATCATTACCCCGATGGCGATGGATGGCAAGGAGCCAATCGGCTCCATGGGTTCGGATATCCCACTGGCCGTACTCAGCGATGAACCACAGCACCTGAGCAGTTATTTCAAACAACTGTTCGCCCAGGTGACCAATCCGCCGATTGATCCGATCCGGGAAAGGCTAGTCATGTCCCTGGCAACATTTGCAGGAAATAACGGCAACCTGCTGGTGGAAGATCCGCTCGCCAGTCACTGCGTTGCGTTGAAACATCCGGTACTCACCAACCATGAACTTGAAAAGATCCGTAGTATTGATACCGGCATTTTTCAGGCTAAAACATTACAGACTTATTTCAGGGCAGACGGTAAACCCGGCTCACTGCAGGCGGGTGTGGAAAGGCTTTGCCGGTATGCCGTGGATGCCGTGCTCGACGGATTCGAAGTTTTGATTTTGTCTGACCGCGCGATTGATTCGGATCATGCGCCCATTCCCACCCTGCTGGCAACAGCAGCCGTTCATCATCACCTGATCCGGAAAGGACATCGCGGAGCGGTAGGTATTATCGTGGAAGCCGGTGATGTTTGGGAAGTACATCATTATGCCTGCCTCATTGGGTTTGGCGCTACGGCCATCAATCCATACCTGGCATTCGCAACCATATCAGATGCACGCACGACGGGTAAACTGCAGGGAAATCTCGAACCGGAATATCTCAGGAAAAATTATATCAAGGCCGTAAACGAAGGACTGCTGAAAGTATTCTCAAAAATGGGAATCTCCACATTGCAGTCCTATCAGGGCGCACAGATATTTGAGATCATCGGCCTGAATCATTCGGTCGTGGATAAATATTTCACCGGCGCCACTTCACGTATTGAAGGAATGGGATTGGATGAAATAGCAAGGGAAACACTTGCCAAACATTTATTTGCATTCAGCCGGAAAGATATTCCTGTAGAACGCCTGCCGACGGGTGGAGTGTACCAGTGGAAACGAAAGGGGGAATTCCATCTCTTCAACCCGAATACGATTCACTATCTGCAGTATTCGACGCATATGAATGATTATGCATCGTTCAAAAAATATTCAAAACTGGTCAATGACCAGATGGAAAAAGCAGCTACCATAAGGGGTATGTTCCAGTTCAAAAGAAACCGGCCTTCTATTCCGCTGGAAGAGGTTGAACCGGAAGAAAGTATTCTGAAAAGGTTTGCGACGGGCGCGATGAGTTTCGGATCGATCTCTCATGAAGCACATTCCACACTGGCCATTGCCATGAACCGGATCGGCGCGAAAAGTAATACAGGTGAAGGCGGCGAAGATGAGTTTCGTTTCGAAACCCTCGAAAATGGCGATTCCATGCGCTCATCGATTAAACAGGTCGCCTCCGCAAGATTTGGGGTTACCAGCTATTACCTTACCCAGGCAGATGAATTACAGATTAAAATGGCGCAGGGTGCCAAACCCGGAGAAGGCGGACAATTGCCCGGACATAAAGTAGATGACTGGATCGGCAGAGTCAGACATTCCACTCCCGGTGTCGGATTGATTTCGCCCCCGCCGCATCACGATATTTATTCTATTGAAGACCTCGCGCAACTGATTTTTGATCTGAAAAATTCCAACCGGAACGCAAGGATAAGCGTGAAGCTCGTTTCCAAAGCCGGCGTAGGCACGATTGCAGCCGGTGTGGCCAAAGCAAAATCCGACGTGATCCTGATATCGGGGCATGATGGCGGCACAGGCGCCTCACCCATCAGTTCCATCCGCCACGCCGGACTTCCCTGGGAACTGGGACTTGCTGAATCGCAGCAGACCCTCGTTAAAAATAAATTGCGCAGCCGTGTTGTTCTGCAAACCGACGGACAATTAAAGACCGGACGGGATGTGGCCATTGCCACTTTGCTTGGCGCAGAAGAATGGGGCGTCGCCACTGCTGCACTTGTTGTGGAGGGCTGTATCATGATGCGTAAATGTCATATGAATACCTGTCCCGTGGGTGTTGCCACGCAGGATCCGGAATTGAGAAAACGTTTTACGGGTAACGCGGATCACGTGGTAAATCTTTTTAAATTCCTGACCAGGGAATTGCGCGAGATCATGGCGGAACTTGGATTCCGTACGATTGAAGAAATGGTCGGGCAGGTGGAATGTCTTGAAATAAATGACAATCTGAGACACTGGAAAACGAAGAAACTAAATCTGTCACCGATATTATTCAAGGAGCCCACATCCATGTATACCGGCATACATCATATGGAGGATCAGGATCACGGACTTGCCGAAGTGCTGGACTGGAAGCTGCTGGAAGCCGCCAAGCCCGCGATTGAATCAGGGCAAAAAATTTCCGCTGCATTTAAAGTAAAGAATACCGATCGCACAATCGGCACCATTCTTTCTAACGAAATTTCCAAAATATTTAAAGCCAAGGGACTGCCCGCTGACAGTATTCATTTCAAACTGACGGGGACCGCGGGACAAAGTTTTGGCGCATTCAATACCCATGGAGTAACGCTGGAACTTGAAGGGGATGCGAATGATTATTTCGGCAAAGGATTATCCGGAGCCCGATTGATTGTATATCCGGCAACGGATGCCGGATTTATTCCGGAAGAGAATTTCATTATCGGAAATGTTGCTTTTTATGGCGCCACTTCCGGTGAAGCTTTTATACGCGGCAAAGCCGGGGAACGGTTTGCCGTCCGCAATTCCGGCGCAAATGCGGTGGTGGAGGGTGTCGGAGATCATGGCTGCGAGTATATGACGGGCGGACGTGTGGTGATTCTGGGTTCTACGGGTCGCAATTTTGCAGCGGGTATGAGCGGCGGACTCGCCTATGTGTATGATGTGGATGGAAAATTCTCCTCCCTCTGCAACCTGGATATGATCGATCTGGATCCGATGGATGAGGAAGATATCCGTGAAATGAAAGAAATGATATCCCGGCATTATACGTATACCGGAAGTTCTGTAGCAAAATTTGTTTTGGAAGATTTTGATAACCAGCTGCGGAATTTCGTGAAAGTGTTTCCGAAAGATTACAAAAAGGTATTGTCTGAAAAGAAAGCGCGTGTAAGCGTAAATTCCTGATTAATAAATTTTAAGAACCGATCAATGGGTAAACCAACAGGGTTTCTGGAGTATAAGCGTGAATTGCCTTCTAAACGTCCGGTTCAGGAAAGAAGAAAGGATTATAAAGAATTTATAAATCAGTACGAACCGGAACAACTGAACAAACAGGCGGCACGCTGCATGAATTGCGGCATTCCGTTTTGCCATCATGGTTGTCCGCTGGGTAATGTGATTCCCGAATTTAATGACGCCGTTTATAATAAGGCCTGGAAAGACGCCTATGATATTCTGGTCACCACGAATAATTTTCCTGAATTTACGGGAAGGATCTGTCCGGCGCCCTGTGAAAGCAGTTGTGTGCTGGGTATCAATCAACCGGCCGTTACGATTGAAGAAATAGAAAAGCATATTATTGAAATTGCTTTTGAAAAAGGATTTGTAAAAGCGAAACAACCCAATATCAGGACAGGAAAAAAAATCGCCGTTGTCGGTTCGGGACCTGCGGGGCTGGCTGCCGCCGCCCAGTTGAATTCAGCGGGGCATACCGTAACTGTTTTTGAAAGGGACGATGCGCCGGGCGGATTATTGCGCTATGGCATTCCGGATTTTAAACTGGAAAAGTGGATCATCGACCGGAGAATCGGTATCCTGGAGATGGAAGGAATTGTATTTCAGTGCAATATCAATGTGGGCGTGGACATGGGCATCAACGAACTGATGCGGGATTATCACGCCATCGTTTTAAGCGGTGGATCTACGATTCCAAGGGACCTGCCGGTTCCCGGACGTGATCTGAAAGGCATTTATTTTGCGATGGATTATTTAAAACAACAAAACAAAAGAGTCAGTGCGGCGGCCGTTTCGGAAGAGGACATTTTTGCGACCGGAAAAAATGTGATCGTAATAGGCGGCGGCGATACCGGAAGCGATTGCGTAGGAACTTCCAACCGGCACGGCGCCACGCAGATTACACAATTTGAATTACTTCCCCAACCGCCAAAAGACAGAACAGCGTTCATGCCCTGGCCCACGTACCCGATGATCATGAAAACGACATCTTCTCATGAAGAAGGTTGTGAAAGACAATGGGCGATGGCCACCAAGGAATTCATTGGCGATGAAAAGGGAAACCTGAAAGCATTGAAAATTACGCAACTGGAATGGAAACTGACGGATGACGGCCGGCCTGCCCGGTTTGTGGAAGTGCCCGGAACGGAGCAGGTTATTGCCTGCGAACTTGCTTTGCTGGCCATGGGTTTTGTGCATCCCCAACACGAGGGACTTGTAAATGACCTGGGCATAGAGCTCGATGAACGCGGTAATGTGAGGGCGGCTGAAAAATCTTACCAGACGAATGTCGAAAAAATATTCACGGCCGGGGATATGCGCCGCGGGCAGTCGCTCGTTGTATGGGCGATCAGTGAAGGAAGGGAATGCGCACGAAAAGTGGATGAATACCTGATGGGATCTTCGCTACTGGAAACCAAAGATCATTCGCTTATTGGCGTGACTTGTTAAAAGCCTAAAGCCCAAAGCGTAAAGCCTAAACCATAAGAAAATTTTGATCCAAATACCCGCTACCCAGGCCGTGTACGCGGATAGGAATTATATTATTGCTACATCTTACTTTTCTGCAATTAGTCGTATTTATTATAGTAGGCAGAGCGTTGTTGCCGGTCGAAAAGTCTTCAACTTCAAATTCCAGTTTTAGGCTTTGAGCCTTAGGCTTTACGCTTTCTTCGTATTTTTATAGGAACATTACGTTATGGACTATCACGCACTTTTGAAAAAGACGGAGAACTACGCCCTGGACTCATTTGAACATACATCTCTGAATCTGCTCGCCTATCATAACCGTAAACATACTGAATCGGTCGCTTCTTATGCTAAACAGATTGCTCATCATTACCAGTTAAATGAACGTGATCATTTTGTTGTTGTTGCATCCGCGTGGCTGCACGATCTGGGTTATACAATTGAAAGAGCGAATCACGAAGAAGAAGGAGCGGACGCAGCGGGGAAATTTTTAGAAGGCCTGGGAGCCCCGGTTTTGGATATCGAAGCGATTAAAGCTTGCATCCGAGCTACAAAATTACCTCAGAACCCTCATAATTTACTGGAAGATATTGTCTGTGACGCGGACCTCTATCATCTCGGCACCGGACATTTCAGTGAATTAAATAAATCGATGCGCAACGAAGCGGAGGAAGTGAGTAAGACCAGGATCAGCAAAGATGATTGGAGAAAAAAAACCATCAGCTTTCTGGAATCTCATCAGTATCATACCGATTATGCCAAGCTGTTGCTGAATGATCAGAAAAAACGAAACCTGGAAAACCTCAGGGAAAAATCCGAAGCCAAATCGCTATACCCCACCCATCCGGGCGATGCTTCGCTTCATCCGGGTCAAAAACAACCGGACGAACCGCATGCAAAACGTAAAGTTGAAAGGCCCGAGCGTGGAATTGAGACCATGTTCCGGGTAAGTTCCTCCAATCATCAGCGGCTGAGCGATATGGCAGATAATAAGGCGCACATCATGATCACGGTGAATTCGATTATTCTTTCTGCCGTGATCAGTTTATTATTGCGCAAACTGGATGACAACAGCTATCTGATGATTCCGACTTTTATGCTGCTCGGAGCCAGTCTGATCACAATCATTTTTTCCATCCTGGCGACCCGCCCATCCATTCCCAATGGTTATTTTACTAAAAATGATATTGATGAGAAAAAAGTGAATCTCTTATTTTTCGGAAATTTCTACCGGATGAGCCTGCCGGAATACAAAGAAGGAATGGAAAAAATGATGGACGACAAGGATTTTTTATATGGAAGTCTGATCATGGATGGATATGCCCAGGGCATTGTGCTGGGGAAAAAATATCAACTGCTCCGCATTTCTTACAACGTATTTATGTTTGGATTGATCCTTTCCGTTATTGCCTTTATAATTGCTTCGGCCTTCTATGGAAAATAACAATTGGATTTACAGTCTCTTATTCATATGTACCCTGCTTTCCGTATTTTCCTGTGAAAGCCAGAATCAGCAGTTTGCCAGTCCGCCCGGGTATGATTTTAACCAACCGAATCGGTACAGGATGCTGGTTGTACTAAATGAAATATCCGGTATCGCTTTCAACAAAGGTAAAAGCGATACCATTTATGCAGAACAGGACGAAGAGGGCAAAGTATATCATTTCAAATTGGGAAATGATCAGATTCAAAAGACAAGGTTTGGAAAAAAAGGGGATTTTGAAGATATATCGATCTGTAATGAATATGTCATCATGCTACGCAGCGACGGTATTTTATTCACGTTTCCATTTTCAGAAACGCGTAAGCCGGATGCAGATCATGTAAAAGAATTCAAAGGATTATTACCTGCGGGAGAATATGAGGGGCTTGCTTCTCTTGATTCTTCGGGAAAAGTATTTGTGCTTTGTAAGCATTGCAGTAATGAAAAAACCAGCAAATGGGGAGGCGGTTCGATATTTCAGTTGAATGCCGCCGGTGACCTGGTACCCTACGGAAATTTTGAGATCAGAATAAAAGAGATTGAGGCGATCACGGGCATTCGTAAAGTGGATTTTCATCCATCCGCATTAGCCCTGAACCAGGTTACGCGGGAATGGTATATCCTTTCATCCGTGAACCATCTATTGGTGATCACAGATGAAGCCTGGAAAGTTAAATTTGTTTACCCCCTGAATCCTTCGGTTTTTCCGCAACCGGAAGGAATCGCTTTCGACCGGCAGCAAAACCTGTATATTTCAAATGAACGCGGTCAGCGGGCCGCCGCAACGGTACTTGCCTTTACCTATCAGAGAAAATGAAAGAAAGTATAAAAGAAAGTATGGAAGTATGGGAGTATGGGAGTGCGGTGGTGTTAGTAGAAATTAATCATTAATAATTAATAATTGGAGTTACGCCGTAAGCTTTGCTCTTTTGGCCTGTCTATAGGCTTGTTGTTTT
>Ga0209839_10000021_pt1 | contig 58506 bp, 51 predicted proteins | sample OrgsoiDNA2013050_FD_185800 | JGI IMG/M metagenome (GOLD analysis project Ga0209839, IMG submission 185800) | Permafrost soil microbial communities from the Arctic, to analyse light accelerated degradation of dissolved organic matter (DOM) -... | ecosystem: Environmental > Terrestrial > Soil >... | reverse complement strand
ATCGCCCTGCCATTCTGTAACGCCGGGGACGGAGGTCGCTTTCAGAATTTCATCCTTGGTCTTGCCGGCCTTGATCTGGCTGTTCACAAAGGCAAGCAGGTTCTTTAAATAGTCCTGCATTGCTTTCAGGTCGGCCTTATTACCCGTCACTTTTTCGGGATCAAACGCATGCCCGAAAACAAATAATGTATCATTATCAAATTCCGACTGGATCTTATCGAGCACGATGATCCAGTTTTTTATTGAGGCTCCCGCGCTTCTGTCAATAAATGCCCAGCGCCGGTTGAAGACCAGGTCGCCGACATGGGCAATATTTGCGTGCGGGAAAAAAATGATGCTGTCCCCGTTGGTATGGGCCGGTCCGTAGTAATATGTTTTTATATTTTCTTTTAGTTTCTTGTATTCCCAGCCATCACCATACGTGATATCCGGGTAGAGTTGATCGGCTTCCTTGTTTTGTTCTTTGGCAACTCTTTGCTGATTCAACAACGAATTACTGTGAGCGGCCACATGGTTTACGATTCCTTTGAAAGAAATATTTCCTGCAGTATGGTCGCCGTGATGATGGGTATTAATCAGGATCTCGAAGGGTTTGCCCGGATCTTTTTTCAATGCATCAATCAGGTGTTTGGATTGTTCCGGAAATTCAGCATCAACGACAGCGATGTTATTCTTTGAAAGATAGTACGCGATCGTTCCGCCTTTTTCCGTAAAAATGCCGACGTTGTTTCGCAGCATTTTCATTTTATATGGATTGTCCTGCATAAATCGCGTGAACCAGTCTGCTCGCAGAAGAGGAATGGCACCGAAACTAAAACCTGCATTTTTTACAAAAGATCTGCGGTTCATATCAGGATTTTTTTACTAAGTTACCGATTTCTAATATTCCATCTTTCTCAGGGTTGGGGCTTTGAACCAGGTAAAGACAACGACCAGCAGGGTCATACAACCGCCAAAAACCACGGAAGGCACCACACCCAGCAAGCGGGCCATCATGCCGCTTTCAAACTGACCGAGTTCATTACTGGAATTGATAAACATAGAATTTACGCTGAGCACACGGCCCCGCATATTGTCGGGCGTTTTCAATTGCATGATGGTTCCGCGCGTGACGACACTGATCCCGTCCATGACACCGCTTAGTAACAATACACCAAAGGATAACCAGAATAGTTTCGACAGGCCAAAAACAATGATGCAGGTGCCGAATCCGGCGACTGCCAGTAACAGTTTCTTTCCCTGTTTTCTTCTCGGAGGAAAAACCGTCAATAATATTACAATGCATATTGCGCCCATATCGGAGGCGCCATTCAGGAATCCAAAACCCCGTGCGCCCACTTTCAAAATATCCCGGGCATAAACGGGAATAAGCGCGGTGGCTCCTCCAAAAAGAACGGCAAACAGGTCAAGCGAAACGGCACCAAGTAATTCCTTGGTTTTGAAAACAAATGACAATCCTTCTTTTACGCTGTCCCAGGTTTTTTTCTCACCCCGCTCATTTAAAGGTTGAATGCGTTTTAATGAAGTCAGAATAAACAGCGCCATGCATACCAGCAGCACGACTACAATCAACGTTCCGGTATTGCCTATTCCGGCTATGAGAAACCCGCCCATGGCATGGCCGGTAACGGAGGCGGAAAGAAATACACCCGTATTCCAGGTGATGGCATTCTGCAGGATTTTTTTTGGGACGATCTGCGCCAGCATGACATTGAAAATGGGTCCCGTAAAGGATCGAATGATGCCCGTTCCAAAAATGATCAGGTAAATGCTGGCAGCGATATAGTGCGAGCTGAGATGATGGCTTCCCAGCGGGGAGGAAAGAATTAACAAGAGTATGGTGGCCAATCCATACAGGCTGACGCCTGTTAGCATCATTTTTCTTTTTTCGCTGATGTCAATTACATGACCGGCATACAGGGCCAGGGAAACGGCCGGAATAAATTCCGATAAACCGACAATTCCAATTGCGATAGGCGCATTGGTCAGATTATAGATCCACCATCCGACAACCGTGCTCATCATCCGGAGAGCCATGATAAAAATAAAACGGCCGATAACCAGGCTTCTGAATTGGGGGATTCTCAATGCTTCAAGAGGAGAGGGGCGAGATGGGTCGGGTATCATGAACGGCAAATTTATAAAAGCAGTCAGGGTAAAGTAAAATAATGCTGGCCGGGCTCATAATCTTTTTCCAGGGCATCGAGGATGACCTGGAAATGTTTTTCATTTCCCAGGAAATCCGCATTGGCCGCATCAATAAAAAGCGTTTTGATGCCGTGCTGCTTGATATAGCTGGTATAGGTTTCCTGCAGGTTAAACAGGTAATCGTCAGGAATGGATTGCTCATAGGACCGGTTCCTTTTCCTGATATTTTTCTGAAGCTGAAGGACCGGCGCGTGCAGGTAGATCAGCAGGTCGGGCTGAACGAGTTGCTGGTAAATGATTTCGAATAGTTTCTGATAGAGATGAAACTCTTCAACCGGAAGATTTACTTTGGCGAAAAGAAGGCATTTGGAAAATACATAATCGGAGATCGTGACACTTTGAAAAAGATCCTTGGTGTGAACCAGTTCTTTGAGTTGTTTATAGCGTTCTGCCATAAAAAAAAGTTCGAGCGGAAAAGCGTATTGTTTTGGATTCTCATAGAATTTGGGCAGAAAGGGATTTTCGGCAAAAGCTTCCAGGATCAGGCGGGAGTTAAAATGCCGGGCCAGCAGGTGGGCAAGTGTGGTTTTGCCTGCTCCGATATTTCCTTCCACGGCAATAAAATGATAATTCATGAACTGTAAATATCCGGAATCCCCTGCTGTTAAATACAGCTCATCCTATTTTTTTTACCGCTAATTCATCATTACATTCCAGCAGGAGCTCATGAATGGTTTTTCCGAAAACAGGATGTACGAATTCCGGAGAAATTTCATTTAAGGGTTCCAGCACGAAGCGGCGCTCGGCAATACGGGGATGAGGTATGGTCAAACCGGATTCTTCCAGGACCAGCCGGTTATAAAAAAGAATATCAATATCAATGGTCCTTGGCGCGTTCTTCACCGTTCTTTTTCTTCCGCCTTTTTCTTCAATGGAAAAAATGGCATCCAGCAATGACCCGGGACTCAGCACCGTGTTGACAAGCAACACCTGGTTGAGAAAATCGGGCTGGTCCGTTTTCCCCCAGGCGGCGGTTTCGTATAGGGATGAAATGAGTAAAAGCTGACCGCAAATTAGTTCTATATTTGCCCGAGCCTGCTGTAAATTTAGGTATCTGTCGCCCTCGTTACCTCCCGTCAGCAGATAAGTTTTGTTCATGGATGATCGTTTAATCCAGTTCAAATATCTTTAATTTTAAAATCATCAAAACAGAAAGCGCATGCGCAGCTTTTTTAAAATATTTCTGGCAAGTTTTCTTGCCCTTCTCGCTTTCGCAATTGTCTTTTTCTTTTTTACTGTCGGATTTGTGAGCACGCTTGTTTCCAACATCGCCAGTTCTCCGGTCGAAGATGTGGGTTCCAAAGGTGTTCTTGTACTTGATCTCAGCGAATCGTTCGCAGAAAAAGCGGTATCCGATCCCCTGGCCGCTTTCAGCGATACCCGGTATAATAAACCCGGTGTTTATGGCGTGATCCAACTGATCCGGTATGCGAAGGCGGACAGCGCCATAAAGGGAATTTATATCAAGGCAAACTCAAATGAGAATGGACTCGGCACAACGGAAGAAATCCGGAATGCGCTCCTGGATTTTAAAAAATCCGGCAAATTTATCTTCGCCTACGGTGATATCATTTCTCTCAAAGCTTACTACGCCGCTAATATAGCAGACAAAATTTATTGCAATCCAAAAGGGGGTGTGGAGTGGAAGGGACTGACCAGTATCATGGGATTTGTAAAGGGGGGACTGGATAAACTCGAGATTCAGCCCGAAATTTTTTATGCCGGAAAATTTAAAAGTTATACCGAACCCTTCCGGGCCGATAAAATGTCAGACGCCAATCGGCTGCAGTTAACCCAGATTTTGGGTGAGATATTCAATCATATACTGGAGCAGACCGTAACTGCCCGCGGGCAGGACAGCTCGGTTTTGAGACGATGTGTTGATGAACATCTGATTCAATCGGCTACGGATGCGGTAAAATATAAACTGGTGGATGGCGCAAAATACAATGACCAGGTGCTGGACGAAATTGAAACCAAAGTAAAAGCGAGTTCCATTACCAGCATCAACTTTATTCCGCTGGGCAAATATTATGAGTCAGTCAAATTAAAATTAAGAAATACAGGAACAGATCGTATCGCATTGATTTATGCCGAAGGGGATATCGTAGACGGAAAAAACAGCCAGAAAGAAATCGGCCAGGATATTTACCGGCAGATCATCCGCAAAGCACGAACAGATAATGACATCAAGGCCATCGTGCTGCGCATCAATTCCGGCGGAGGTTCCGGGCTTGTCAGTGAAAACCTCTGGAGGGAGCTCAGCCTGGCCCGCGCCGATAAGCCCGTCGTGATCAGTTTTGGCGACGTATCTGCTTCCGGCGGTTATTATGTATCCTGCAACGCGGACAGTATTTTTGCGGATCCCATGACCATCACGGGCTCAATCGGCGTATTTACGATGCTTTTCAATACCCAGTCTTTTTTTAAAAACAAACTGGGCATAACGTTCGACCAGGTACACACCGCGAAGGAGCCGGATGCCATCACTTTATATCAGCCGCTTACGGACATGCAGAAAAAGTATTTGCAGAATGGAGTCGACAGCTTCTACCAAAGTTTTCTCTCACGTGTATCAGAAGGCAGGCACAAAGACATTACCTACGTCGACAGTATCGGCCAGGGAAGAATATGGAGCGGAGAAAAGGCGCTGGAGATTGGATTGATCGACCGGATCGGAGGCGTACAGGACGCCCTGGACTGCGCTGCACGGATGGCCAAATTAAAAACATACCGGCTAATGGAATATCCGGAGCCCGAAAATTTTCTGGACCTGCTGCTAAATAATTACAAACAGTCGGTCAAAACGAAAACCATCCGGGAGGACCTCGGTGAGCAGGGCGCTAACTGGTATCAGATGATGTCCGATTATCAATCCATGGCTGGTGTACCCCAGGCCAGGCTGCCGTTCCATTTCAGCCTGATTCCTTAGTCCCAAATAACAGATCTATGACCCGTCCGTATAGCCAGTTCCGTGCCATGATGGCCATTTCCAGGGCCAGTCTTCGGGCCATCTTCAGAAGTCCCTCGGCTGTTATTTTTGGTCTGGGTTTTCCCCTGGTTTTTATTTTGGTATTTGGTTTTATCGGGGGCGGCGGAACATCTGTTTCCATTGCCATGAAAAATCCCGGAGACACTGCAAATTATGTAATACAGGCCCTGAGGGCATCCGGTGTTGTTAAGATAAAGGAAGAAAAGGACAGTGCGTTCATGCGCAACGAATTGGTGAAAGGGAGAATCGCGGCCATCGTATCGGTGGACTCAGCGCAGTCCCCTGCAGGATTCACGCAGTATAAAATTAAAACGCAGACTTCTTCTGCTTCTGCCGATCAATATCCGATCCTGCATATGGCTTTGGCGCAGACCGTCATGAGAATAGAAGACAAAAAAATTCCGGATCAATTTAAAATTATCAGCATAGTGGAATTGCCGAAAGTACCTGGCAGGGAATACAATATGATCGATTTTATATTGCCCGGTATGCTGGGATTTTCACTTTTAAGCGCTGCGGTCTTTGGTGTTGCGTTTGTTTTTTTTAATCTCCGGCAGACCCTCGTACTGAAAAGATTCTATGCCACTCCCATCGACCGGAAGAATATTGTTTTTGGTGAAGCGTTGAGCCGGGTGACTTTTCAGCTGCTGACCTCTGTCGTAATCATCGGGGCCGGCTATTTTCTCTTTCATTTTACACTCATCAACGGTTGGATTACTTTCCTGGAAATGATGGTGCTGAGTTTTATCGGGGTTATTGTTTTTATGGGATTCGGATTTATCATCAGCAGTGTGGCCAAAAATGAAAGCACTATTCCACCCTTTGCGAATATTTTTACCCTTCCGCAGTTTTTATTAGGCGGAACTTTTTTCTCCACCCAGTCTTTTCCCAAATGGCTGCAGGGATTTTGTGAAATCCTTCCTTTGAAACAACTAAACGACGCCATGCGGAACGTGGCATTCGAGGGGGCCTCCCTGATAGATTGCGGAAAACAGATTGGCATTTTATTATTATGGGGCGTGGTTATCTATGCCGTCGCGATAAAAACTTTTAAATGGGAATAGTTCCCGGATAAATCTTTGCCTTGAAACTGATCATTGCCAGTCTGCTGGTTTTTTCGCTCGTTATTCTGTTTTTGTTTGCATTATTTCCATCGGATATCTCGGTAACCCGCGTGGTTCAGATCAGAAGTACTAAACAAGCCGTATATAAAAAAATTGCAGATTTGCGGGAATGGAAAAGCTGGAATGGACTGATGATTAACAGCTTCGAAAACAAGGTCTATGCAGCCATAACAACGGATTCCGGCAAAATCAGCAGGGGAAATTTCTCCATTATACTGATGAAAGCCTTACCTGACACCGTAATCACCAGATGGCAAAATGAAAAAAAATACTTTACGGGAAATTTTACTTTATCCCGTCAGGCCAATGGCTCCACGATTCTGGAATGGACCTTGTATTTTCATATCAAATGGTATCCCTGGGACAAACTGGCCAGTATGTTCTACGAAAAGCAACTGGGCCCGCTGATGGAGAAGTCGTTATCAGAACTGCAGAAACAACTGGAAGCTGAGGCAAGTAGGCAAGTAGGGAAGTATGGAAGTATGGGAGTATGGGAAAGTATGGAAGTATGGAAGTGTGGAAGTATGGGAGTTGGTATGGATTTGGCAGAATAAAGAGTATCGATAGAAGTTCACACATTCAACTATTATATTAAAATACGGGAGTATGAAAAGACTTATTTTATTTTCGATGGTTTCCATGATCGTTTACAGTTCCTGCGGGGATAAAAAACCGGTGAGCCCGCATGAAACCAGTACGGGCCAGGATATTTCTGTCCGTTACGGTCGCCCCTATAAAAAGGGGAGGGTCATTTTTGGCGGTCTTGAACCCTATGGTAAAGTTTATCGTTGCGGAGCGGATTCGGCTACAACTGTCACTTTCAGCAAGGACGCGATCGTTGGGGGAAAACCGGTAAAGGCTGGCACCTATACTTTGTTTGTTATTCCAATGGAACAAAATTGGACCATTATCCTGAACAGCCAGTTGGGACAATGGGGCGCATTTGAATACGACAAGTACAAGGACAAGGACGTATTGCATGTGGATGCCCAGGTAAAAAAGCTGGATAATGTGGTGGAACAGCTCACGATCAGTCTGCCGCCAAACGTGATGATTATCGAGTGGGATAATGTGCAGGTGTCCATTCCCGTTAGTTTCACGTAGTACGGTCAGGTTGATGACAGATGACAGAAGACGGATCACGGATGACCGTAGGTGGTTTATGGTTAACGGTTAATGGTTTATGGGGAAACCCATATACTATACACCATAAACCATACACCATAAGCGATACACGATAAACGAAACAGTTTTAGGCTTTAAGCGTTTGGCGTTAAGCGTTAGGCGTTAGGCGTTAGGCGTTAGGCGTTACGCGTAGAAGCGGTAAGCGTAAAACGCAGGGATAAAATAAAATGGTAAATCTTCCGGAGCTGATCTGGCCGGATGCAATAGGGAGGCATCAGGTAAACCGTGTTACCCAGCGGCCGAAGGTAAATGCCCTGTCGGAGCGCAAGTTTCATGATCTCTGCACCGACGTGGTTAATATATTCATCCCTGCCGGTATTCAATTCAAATGCGAGTATGGTTCCCATCATCCGGATGTTTCGGAATACATCTTCATTGGACCGGGATAATTCATCTTTGACAAATTTCTCATGTTCTGATTGAATGTATTTGATCTGGTCCCTGCATGACTTTTCTTCGAGAAGATCCAGGCTGGCCAGGGCCGCAGTGCAGGCGAGGGGATTGGCGGTAAAAGAATGGCCATGAAAGAACGTCCTGGTCCGGTCATCGCTCAGAAAGGCGTCAAAAACAGGCTGGCTGCTTGCTGTGACGCCCAGGGCCATAGCGCCTCCGGTGAGCCCCTTACTGAGACAGAGGAGATCTGCCGGATGATGGAGGGACTCGCTGGCAAAGAGCGGTCCGGTTCTTCCGAAACCCGTGAGCACTTCATCCGCAATGCAAAGGATTTGTTTTGAACGGACATAGGCCAGCAATTCATCCAGACATTCCGCAGGGTACATTCTCATGCCGCCTGCAGCCTGTAGTAAGGGTTCGTAGATGAAGGCTGCAATTCCGTCTTCGTGTGACTGAATAATGGATTTTATCTGATCCATGTTTCCGGCTCGTGGCGTTTCTATAAAAATCGTTTCAAACAACAAATCCCTAAAAGCATCCGTAAACACACTCCGCCCGCTCACACTCATGGCTCCGAATGTGTCGCCGTGATATGCGTGTTCGAATGCAAGGATTTTGGTTCGTTTTGTTTCACCGCGGTTCTGCCAAAACTGAATGGCCATTTTCAGGGCAACTTCCACGGCGGTGGATCCGTTATCGGAATAGAAAATTTTCGCCGGTTTGGAAGGCAGGATGCTGAGTAAACGTTCGGCGAGTACCACGGCAGGTTCGTGCGTAAAACTGGTAAAGATGACCTGTTCAAGGATCAGTGCCTGTTGGTATATTTTTTCGGCGATATAAGGATGCGCATGACCGTGGAGATTGACCCACCAGCTGCTGATGGCATCGATATATTCATTTCCATCTTCGTCATATAACAAGGCGTCTTTGCCTTTAACGATAGGAATGGGGATGTCGTGGTTTTGATGTTGCGTGTACGGGTGCCAGATCACTTTTGCATCCCTTTCGCCAAGCGAAGATTTCTCCATTTATCAAATATACATTTCTTCTTAAGCCTAAAGCTTAAAGCCTAAAGCCTAAAACTATTTCGTTTATCGTATATCGTATATCGTTTATCGTATATCGTGTATTGTTTATCGATTTAAGAGACACGATATACGATCAACCATCTACCATGGACCGCCAACCGCCAACTGCCAACCGTCAACCCTTCCGAAGAAAATGCAAATTCCTTTTTATGCCCTGATATTTTGCGCGTTTGATGGAAGAGCCGGCAAATATTTTTTTGAATCCTTCTTCCGAAAGATCTTCCCAATCTTTTTCATCGTAATGAAGAATTTCGGTGATGGGTGTGAAAGCGGGTTCCTGTGTTGGTTTGGAGAAACGGTTCCATGGACAAACATCCTGACAGGTATCACAGCCAAACATCCAGTTGTCGAATTTGTCTTTCATCGGTTCAGGAATGAGCAGATCCTTTAGTTCAATAGTGAAATAAGAAATACACTTGCTGCCGTCAACAACTTTATCTGCTTCGATGGCCTGGGTCGGACAGGCATCAATACAGCGGGTGCAGGTACCGCAATAGTCGGCCGAAACAGGTGTATCATAATTCAATTCCAGATCCACGATGAGGGTGGCGATGAAAAAGAACGAACCGCTTTTTTTTTGGATCAGGTTGCCGTTTTTGCCGATCCAGCCAAGACCGCTGAGGACGGCCCAGGATCTTTCAAGAACCGGGGCGCTGTCAACAAATCCCCGGCCATGAAAATCTCCTAATTTTTCCTTCATTTGAGCGAGTATGGATACCAGTTTTGGGCGAATCACCTCATGATAGTCCTTACCATAGGCATATTTTGAAATCTTCGGAACGTTTTTTTCTTGATCTGCAACAGGAAAATAGTTCATCAGAAAACTGACTACGGACTTCGCTCCGGGTAAAAGCTTATAAGGGTTTACCCTTAGGTCAAAATATTTCTCCATATAATGCATATGGCCGTGTTTGCCCTGCTGCAGCCAGTTTTCAAGCTTTCGGGCGTCATCATCCAAAGGACGTGCAGCTGCGATCCCGCAAAAATCAAAGCCTGCCCGGGTGGCCAGCGATTTGATGAATTGACTTTTTTCTGCTGCATTCATTGTAGTCATCAGATCATATATCCGATAATTTTTATATTTTTAAAACGTTAACAACCCTAAACCACCAAACTATGAGCGCTAAGCTCAGGGTCTGCCTGACCGGTCTTTTCCTGTTCCTGCAAATTTACCTTTCTGCGCAGGATAAATCAGAAAACTATATTAAAGGAGCTATTCCCGATTCTTTGACCAAGGGTGCCGATGCGGTTTGTCGCCTGGACGAACAGGAGGTTGAAATTTTATCTCCCGGCAAGATCGTAGTCAGGGAAAGACACGTGTATACGATTTTAAATGATAATGCTGAAGGATTGTCAACTTACAATACCCACTATGATAAATTAACGACAATTAATTATGCAAACGGAACATTATATAATTCCCTGGGTAAGGAATTGAAGCATTTCAAAAAAAAGGATATGTCGGATTATTCGAATCCGGGGATCGCGCTGGTCAGTGATGAGAGAATGAAGACCAATAGTTTTAGCTATAACAGTTATCCATACACGGTGGATTATGAGGAAGAGGATGAAGAGGCTGGTACATTTTATCTCCCTGACTGGGAGCCTCCGCGTTCGAGTAAAATTTCGGTGGAAGTCAGCCGGTATATTTTAACCGCTCCCGTAAACTATAAGTTCCGGTATAAACTGTTCAATACGGATGTTAAACCGACGATAACCACCAGGAAAGATAAAATAACTTACGTTTGGGAGATCAGGAATTTACCCGTTGTTCCCAAGGAACCTTTTTCCGTCTCCAACTATTCTTATAATCCCTTCATGCTGGTTGGTCCGACTGATTTTGAAATGGAAGGATACAATGGGAATATGTCGGATTGGAATGAATATGCCAAGTTTTACAGTCTACTTCAAAAGGGGAGGGATGTTTTACCCGAGGATCTGAAACAACAGGTTCACAAACTGACTGATAATATTGCTGATCCCTATAAAAAAATTGAAATCCTGTATGACTATCTTCAGAAAAACACCCACTATGTTTTAATCATGTTTGGCATCGGCGGTTGGCAGCCCTATGATGCAAGCTACGTGGCGAAGAATAAGTATGGGGATTGCAAGGCTTTGTCCAACTTCATGGTCGCCCTGTTAAAAGAAGCCGGAATAAAAGGTCATGCCGTAATCATCCGGGGAGATGAACAAGAAACGGATTTTTTTGCCGAATTTCCAACACATCAGTTCAACCACGTTATTTGTGCGGTTCCTGTGGGCAAAGACACGGTTTGGCTGGAATGCACCGATCAATATCTACCGGCCGGATATCTGGGCTCTTTTACAGCCAATCGCTATGGTCTATTCATTGATGAGAATGGCGGATCTCTGGTTCATACGCCCGCCTATTTATTAAAAGACAATACGAGTATCAGAAAGATTTCAGCGAATTTGGACGGGGAGGGAAATCTGCAGCTAAAGAGTGAAACGGATTATAGGGCGTTAAGCCACGAACAAGTCTGGAAATATATGCACTATTATTCCAGGGAACAGCAAATGGATCAGCTGAAAAAGGACTTCTACCTGCCAACCTATACTGTTAATTCGTTTCAATACAAGGAAGACCATTCTGCCAGACTGCCCGTCATACACGAATCCCTGGATATCTCGGTAACCAATTACGCCCATATATCCGGTAAACGGATATTTATAAAGCCGGATATCCTGAGACTTTCAAAAACAAAGTTACCGGAGGATAAAGAGCGAAAGCTGGACTTCCAGTTTAAATCTGATTTCCGGGAAGTTGACAGCGTGGAAATCCTTGTTCCCGGAGGCTATGCGGTTGAATCGCAGCCCAAGGATAATTCGCTCGAAACCCGATATGGAAAATATCAAACCCATCTGGTTGTCGGAACGGGGAAAATTTTTTACTACCGGTTATTCGAACAATTCAGGGGCAGGTTCCCTGCATCTGATTATGATGAAATCAAGTCTTTTTATAACCGGGTATATGAAGCCGACCATTCACAAATCGTACTTTTCAAAACAAACTAGACCAGGGTTCTAATAAATAAGTATGCGATTTTTCAGACATCCTGCACCGTTTAAGAATTATTGCCTATGTATGTTAATGCTATTTCACCGGCATACACAGGCGCAGGATTCACTGAACATTAAGTTCGGCCGGATTTCGATCGCTGAATTCAGCCGCACCGCACCGCTGACGGATACCGGCGCGAGCGCGGTGATTATTGCAGACATCGGAAAAACATATTTTGAGGGGAACAGAAAGGGTAATCTTGATCTCGTATTTACAAAATTTATGCGGGTAAAGATTATCAATAAAAATGGTTTTCGTATTGGAGATCATGAGATTGTTTTATTTCATGATGATAAGGGAAATACCGAATCGGTTTCTGATTTGAAAGGATTGACGTATAATCTGGAAGGCGGCGTGATCAAAGAATCCAGGCTGGAAACAAGTTCCGTTTATGATGAGAATTACAGCAAGAATTTTTTGATCAAGAAGTTTACGATGCCCGCCCTAAAGGAAGGGGCGATTTATGATATCGTTTATACGGTAAGAACGGTGTTCAGTACCAATTTAAGGAGTTGGAACTTTCAAGGTCATTATCCCTGTTTATGGAGCGAATACCAGGTGACGATCCCCTCCGCCTACCATTACAAAATGAAGATACAGGGCGACCGTCAGTTTGATGTCAGCACACAAAAGCAGGTGCCGGAGGATTTCTCGATCGAATATGGAGCTGATTTGGGGATTCCACTACAGATCATTCATTTATCAGGAAATTCCATACAACTCCGGTGGGTGAAAAAAAATGTAACTGCTATAAAACAGGAGCCATATGAAAGTTCGCCAAATAATTATGTGGACAGGGTATCTTTTCAACTGGCTTATTTCCAAATTAATAATAAAGAAGAAAAACAATCTGATTATTCGTCGTGGACAGAGGCATCTAAAAGATATTTTGCCAATCAAAATATGGAAGAGGCGATGGAAAGCGACAATGTATGGATGGATGGTGAAATAAAAAAGATAGCTGCCCATACCGAAAACCAAGATCAGCTGTCCAGGGCGATTTTCTATTTTGTCCGGGATAATTTTATTTGCAAAAAAAACGGAACCATTTATGCCCAGAATAGCCTAAAGGATGTTTTTAAGAACAGGACCGGCAATTCGGCAGAAATCAACCTGCTCCTGGTCGCTATGCTGCGCCATGCAAAAATATACGCCGATGCGGCTATCCTCAGTACGCGGGAAAATGGATTTGCCAGTCTGGACTATCCGCTCATGTCGGAATACAATTACCTGATTGCTATAATTTACGATGGCGACAAAGTGATAAAGCTGGATGCGAGCCAGCCCAGGATTCCGTTTGGCAACCTGTTACCAGAATGTTATAACGGAGGAGCCCGGATACTGGATAAATCGCATTCCCGGATCATCTCATTGTCTCCGGATTCCATTACGGAAAAGAAACTCACCAACGTCATTATTGCCTATGATGAAAAGGCAGGAGTCTCGGGTAACCTGACCACAACATTTGGCACTGAACGATCGTATGAAATCCGTGAGGAAATAAGAAAATCGTCCAAAGAGGATTATTTCAGAAAGAACCTGGTAAAGACAGGGGAAAATTTGGAACTGGTCAATGAAGATTTTGATTCGCTGGACAGATACGATGAACCACTGAAAATGCATTGTGACTTGGAATTCAGGGAACTGACAAAGCCGGATGTGATTTACTTAAAGCCTGTAATGGCATCTTCGATGACCACCAACCCATTTACCGCAACGGAACGGCGGTCGCCGGTCGAATTGCCATACAAAACGGACAATCTCTACCTGCTTTCTATGGATATTCCGAAGGGTTTCCAGGTGGATGAGATGCCCAAATCCACCCGGATCAAACTAAACGGTGATGAAGGAGTTTTCGAATACATCGTACAGCAAAATACCGATAATATTCAGATGCAGGTCCGGCTGACATTGAACAGGACAAATTTTCCGACTGATGAATATAACAGCGTGAGGGAATTTTTTGGATATGTCGTTAAAAAGGAAAGCGAAGAAATTGTATTAAAGAAAATACGCTAACACCATGATGAGGAAATTCAATTTTTCAACTATACCTCATTTTATGATTTACAGACTAACGGCCGTTTTACTGCTTTTTGTAGTTGTTTCGGTTCACCCAGTATCCGCACAGGATGTTTCGAATATAAAATTTGGAAAAATAACACCAACTGATTTTGGGATAGTCGCTCCAAAATCAGATACCGGAGCCAATGCCATTATTATCGCAGATATCGGTAAAACGACTTTCGAAGGGAATAGCAATAGTTTTTTCACTATTGTTATGACCCACTATACACGAATAAAAATTTTGAATAAGAATGGTTTTGGTCATGCGGAATACCGGATAGTGCTGGCAAACAACAGAAGGGGTGCCCTTGAAAAGATCACTGAATTAAAAGGTTCAACCTACAATTTGGAAAACGGAATTATCAGGGAAACTAAACTAGATGGCAAATCCGTATTCCCAGAAAAGCTCAGCGCTTTTCACGACATAGTAAAATTCACTATGCCTGCATTAAAAGAAGGCTCTGTTTATGATTTAACATATACAGTCAAATCAAATTTTTATGATAATCCTTTTGGTTGGATTTTTCAACACAATATTCCATGCTTATGGAGTGAATATGAAGTCATATATCCCGTCATGTATCATTATTTGATTTCAAAATCGGGAGATGATCACTATGATATTGAGACCATGAAGCAAATATTTGAGACATATTCAGTGAAGGATCCTACAAAAGCCGATGAGCAGGAAAAGTTTCTTCATGTGCCGACTTTAGCCGTACAGGCCAGGTGGGTTAAGAAGAATGTTCCGGATTTAAAGTATCAACCCTACGTCAGCACATTCAACAACTACTTTTCAAAAATCTCTTTCAAATTAAATTATTTTCAACAAAGGGCAGAATATGAACGGGAACTGCAAATGTATACATGGGATACTGTATCCCGTAAACTTCTTTTTCAGAAGAATTTCGGGTTTGAGTTGAATCAGGATAATCGTTGGATGGACGAGGATCTGAAAAACGTCACGGAAGGTTCACTGAATACGATAGAAGAAGCCAGGCGCATTTACCAATTTGAAAGGGACAACTTTCATTGTACCGATTCCAACGAAATTTTTGTTGAGACATCTTTAAGGGATGTTTTTAAAAACCGAAGTGGAAATGTTGGGGAACTGAATCTGTTGCTTGTCGCTATGCTGAGGCACCGGAACATATCCGCGGATCCTGCTATTTTAAGTACGCGTGAGAATGGTTTTACTACCCGGGATTTACCCCTTATATATGAATATAACTATTTGATTTGCGTTGCGAAGCCCGGCAGCGAAATGGTTTTGCTGGATGCCAGCCGACCACTTAATGGTTATGGGAAATTACCGCCAAATTCCTACAATTGGGGGGCAAGATTAATAAATGAGAAAAATCCTATGCTAATACCATTGATTCCTGATTCTCTCGCTGAAAAAAATTTCACCAATGTAATGTTTATAAATGATGAAAAGGGCGTCTTTACCGGTTCTGTAAAGACTGAATTTGGCGACTATGCAGCGTATGAGACAAGAAAGAAAATAAAAATAATTTCAGAAGCTCAATATTTTAGGGAACTAAAGACAGGATATGATGAATTTGAATTATACAATGAGGGATTTGATTCGTTAAATCGTCCGAATTCCCCACTGCGTATTCATTATGATCTTGATTTAAAGAATCTGGCAGGAGCGGATATTCTTTATTTTAATCCGATGATTGTTTCCGGATTAGTAACGAATCCATTTGTTGCCGCGGAAAGGTTTTTCCCTGTAGAAATGCCAAATAAAATTGACAACACCTATTTGCTCTCCATGGAGATACCAAAAGGGTTTAAGATAGATGAATTGCCAAAGTCAGTCAGGGTCAAGCTCAATGAAAATCAGGGAATTTTTGAATACCTGATTCAACAAAATGCCGATAACATTCAGATGCGGGTGCATCTGAAACTTAATCAGGCAACTTTTTCGGCGGAAGAATACCCCGGTCTGCGGGATTTCTTTGCCTATGTTGTAAAAAAAGAGAGCGAACAGATTGTTTTCAAAAAAATTCATTAAAAGCGATGAAGTATACTGACCCCCAAAACCAAATATCAACGAATGAACAACAGAAAACCCGGATGCTGTTTTTTTGTTTCAGCCTGTTCCTTTTTGCTGCGCGCGCGCAGGACAAAACGTACTATAAATTTGGAAAGATTACCGCGGCCGATTTTAATCTTTCGGCTGAGAAATTCGATTCGGGAGCCAATGCGGTGATCATTGCCGATATTGGGAATAGCAGTTTTGAAGGAAACAACAAAGGCTCATTTAACCTTGTCTTTACCCGATTTATGAGGGTAAAAATTATAAATAAAAACGGTGTTGATATTGGAACACAGGAGATCCTATTATTTAATGACAGGGTGGGGGATGCCGAAAAGCTTTTCAGCCTGAAAGGTTCCTCCTTTAATTTGGAAAATGGAGTGGTGACCGAAACCAAACTGGATGAGAAGTCCATTTTTAATGAGAAATCAAGTAAAAATTATGACATCCGGAAATTTTCCATGCCCGCACTTAAAGAAGGAACCATTTTTGATTTGGTATATACCATAAAATCACCTTTTGATACCGAGTTGAGATCCTGGAGTTTTCAGGGTAATTATCCCCGTTTATGGAGTGAATATGAAGTAGTCATTTCTTCCCCATATCACTATGTAGTACGTATGCAGGGGGAACAAAATTTTTATATTGATACCATAAAACATAAAAGCGAGAATTTTTCAATTCATGAAGACCAGGGTGCTTCTCCGACAGACACGTATAATCTTTCCGGAAATTCAACTGACAGAAGGTGGGTCAAGAGAAATGTTCCCGCATTACACGAAGAACCTTTTACAACAACCCTGGACAATTATAATTCGACCGTAACATTTCAATTAAATTATTTTCAATGGAACAGTCAGTCGGAAAGGCACGATTATATGTCAACCTGGAACAACAGGTCAAAAGCATTGATGGAGGATGAGGATTTTGGAAAGGCTTTGAGCCGTGAAAACAACTGGATGTCGGACGAACTGAAAGGAATTGTTGCGGGGGCTAATTCTGATGAAGAAAAAACGAGGATGATATTTAGTTTTATCCGCGATAATCTGAAGGCGATCAGTGACCATGGTTTGTATGCCCACAATGCATTGAAGGATGTTTTCAAAAAAAAGGAAGGAAATGTGGCGGAGATCAACCTGTTGCTCACTTCCATGCTTAGAAAAGCGGGAATCCATGCAGATCCCGTCATCCTGAGTACACGCGAAAACGGAATTGCAAATCCGGGATATCCATTGATCAGTGAATACAACTATGTGATATGTATAGCGTACGCGGGAAACAAATCTTTCTTGTTGGATGCCAGTCAGCCCTATTACGGTTTTGGTCAGTTGCCCGCAGCCTGTTATAACGGGTATGCACATATTATAAACGAAGAAAGACCGCTGCCGTTGTTTTTCTCATCGGATTCCTTGCCGGAAACAAGTCTGACTAATATTATTTTGGTATGTGATGATAAAGGCAGATTAACGGGTAGATATACCAGTATACTGGGTAACTATGAATCTTATGATGTCCGGAAGGAAATCGGCGGGTCGTCGGAAAAAAAATACCAAATAAAGATTCAGACGGAGAACGGATCCGATTTTGATATGGAGGATTTTAGCATTGACTCCCTGAAAAAATTTGATTTTCCCTTAACCATTCACTACGATTTTAACTTAAAAAATTCAACGGAAGACATCCTTTACTTTAATCCCATGCTAAATGAGGGTTACAAAACCAATCCCTTTAAATCCATGAACAGGCATTATCCCGTGGAAATGCCCTATCGTATTGATGAAACGTATTTACTGACAATGGATATCCCCACTGGATACAAAGTGGATGAACTTCCCAAATCAGCCCGTGTCAAGTATAATGAAAACGAGGGCATTTTTGAGTATCTTATCCAGAAAGGAGAAAGCAATCTTCAAATGCGCGTCCATCTTAAGCTTAATAAAGCTTTTTTCCCGGTGGATGAATATTCGACGCTCCGCGATTTCTTTGCCTATGTGATAAGCAAAGAGAGCGAACAGATTGTTTTCAAAAAAATCCATTGACTGCTTTACGATCTTTCATTCATAGGAGGAACGTGTAAGCGATGAAAAAACCGGTGTATGGCCGGCGCCAGAATGATCCCGATATTTGTAATGAAAATTACGCCGCTGAACAAGGCATAAAAGGAAGAAAATAATTTGCCGGCCGTTGATTTGATTTCCACAACCGGGCCCATACCACTCAAGATCATCGACGCATTGTGGATGGAATCTATCCAGGGTATTCCGTCTGTATAATGGTATCCCAGTACGCCAATCATCAAACAGGCAATAAGGATAATTATCCCGAGCAGTAAACTTTTAATAATTCGTCTTCTGAAGACACTGAATGGCGCGAGGGGCTCACGTTTGGACTCGAACATGGGCAGCACTTTAATATCAAAAGTAGCAGATTGCCGGGCGTTATAAACCGTCCTCATAATAATAATTATCTATTATCTTGCAATCCTCATTTTTTTGCCAGTGAAATATTTTCTGGGTTACGATCTGGGTTCATCTTCGGTCAAAGCGGCTTTGCTGGATGCGGAAAGCGGAAAGCCGCTGGCTTCGGCTTTTTCACCAGCTACCGAGATGAAAATTCATTCGCCAAGTCCCGGGTTCGCTGAGCAGGATCCTGAGCTATGGTGGCAGGAACTGGTGCGGGCAACCCAAAATCTTCATCAGAAATTTTCCTTCAACAAAAATGAAATTGGTGCAATCGGCATTTCTTACCAGATGCATGGTCTGGTCTGCCTTGGCAAAGATGATCAGCCATTACGTCCGGCCATTATCTGGTGCGACAGCCGGGCTGTCGGGTATGGATCGGCTGCCTTTGATCAACTCGGTCATGGGTTCTGCCTTGAGCATTTTTTAAATTCTCCCGGCAATTTCACGGCGTCCAAATTAAAATGGGTAAAGGAAAATGAACCGGAAGTATATAAAAAAACGGTTCGCATACTCTTGCCCGGCGATTTCATTGCACTGAAGCTTACAGGAGAAGCCGTCACGACGGTTTCCGGTTTATCCGAAGGAATTTTCTGGGATTATAAAGAAAACGGCATCGCCCGTTCACTTCTGGATTTTTACGGAATTGACAAAAACATTTTGGCGCCCATCGTTCCAGGTTTCGGGGAACAGGGGAAATTACAGGAATTTCCCGCCGGTGCCCTTGGCATCGCTGCCGGCACACCCGTTTGTTACCGAGCCGGAGATCAGCCAAATAATGCTTTTTCCCTCAGGGTGTTTGAGCCCGGAGAAATCGCAGCCACCGCCGGTACATCCGGCGTTCTGTATGGCATCAGCGACCGCCCTTCTTATGATGCGCGTTCCCGCGTGAATCCTTTTGTTAACGTAAATCACAGTCCGGCAGATCCACGGTATGGTATCCTGATGTGTCTGAACGGTACGGGAATATTCAACAGCTGGCTACGCCGGGAATTTTTCCCCGATGAGTCGTACGAAACCATGAATACGGCGGCTGCCCTGATACCGATGGGGGCAGACGGAATTTTCTGTTATCCCTTTGGAAACGGAGCCGAAAGAATTCTTGAAAATAAAAATCCGGGCGCCCATATTCAGGGACTTGATTTTAACCGGCACAATAAATATCATCTGGCAAGGGCTGCCCAGGAAGGCATTGTTTTTTCTCTCATTTATGGAGCGGAAATCATGCAGGAAATGGGACTTTCACTTAATCGCATCCGGGCAGGATATGCCAATATGTTTTTAAGTGGTTTGTTCTCACAAACATTTGCCAACCTCAGCGATTGTTCCGTTGAATTATACAACACGGATGGTGCCCTGGGCGCTGCCAGGGGCGCTGGTTTTGGAGTAAAATACTATCCGCGTATGCAGGATTGCTTTCGGGGAATGGAAGTCATTCACGCGGTTGAGCCTGAAAAAAACAATACTGACCGGATCAGGGAGACTTACGGGCAGTGGAAAAAAGGATTGGAATCTATTTTAAAAAGCTGAAGGCTCAAGGTTTAACGCTTTACGCAAAACAGAGTAAAAAAAGAATTATGAAAATTATTAAAGGAGACAAGGAATTTTTTCCGGGTATCGGAGAAATCAAATTTGAAGGACGCGATTCGGACAATCCAATGGCATTTAAATGGTATGATGAAAACAAAATTATTGCCGGGAAAAAGTTAAAGGATCACGTAAAATTTGCGGTTGCCTACTGGCACAGCTTCTGCAACACAGGCGGAGACCCGTTCGGGCCGGGCACCAAACTTTTTCCATGGAATGTTTCAAAAGATGCCGTGCAGGCCGCGAAAGATAAAATGGATGCCGCTTTCGAATTCATAACCAAACTGGGGGCGCCATATTATTGTTTTCATGATATTGACCTCATAGACGAAGGCGACTCCGCAACCGAATATGAAAAGAGATTGCATACGATGGTTGACTATGCACTTCAAAAACAAAAAGCGAGCGGGGTGAAACTGCTTTGGGGAACGGCCAATGTTTTTTCCAATCCACGGTATATGAATGGAGCCGCAACAAATCCTGATTTCTCAACAGTTGCCTATGCCGGTCTGCAGATAAAAAATGCCATTGATGCCACCATCGCCCTGGGGGGAGAAAATTATGTTTTCTGGGGTGGGAGGGAAGGGTATATGTCTCTCCTGAATACAAATATGAAGCGGGAAGTGGAACACCTGGGTCGTTTCCTGGGAATGGCAAGGGACTATGCCCGCAAACAGGGATTTAAAGGCGTGTTTTTTATTGAACCCAAACCCTGTGAGCCGACCAAACACCAGTATGACTTCGACTGTGCCACGGTGATCGGGTTTTTAAAGACATTCGGACTCGACAAGGATTTTAAAATAAATATTGAAGTGAATCATGCAACACTCGCGGGTCATACTTTTCAGCACGAACTGCAGGTGGCCGCCGATGCCGGTTTGCTGGGCAGCATGGATGCTAATCGCGGAGACGCACAAAACGGATGGGACACGGATCAGTTTCCTATGCATCTGAATGAAATTATTGAATCCATGCTGATCGTTCTGGAGGCGGGTGGATTCGGTGGAGGAGGAGTGAATTTCGATGCCAAGACGAGAAGAAATTCAACCGATCCGGAAGACCTGTTCCTGGCGCATATCGGAGGGATGGATACTGTTGCCCATGGCCTCATCATTGCCGATCAGATCCTTACCCATTCACCCTATAAAAAATTCAGAAAAGAAAGATATGCATCCTTTGATTCGGGAAAAGGAAAGGATTTTGAGGAAGGAAAACTGGGACTGGAAGATCTGCGGACCCTTGCTCTTGCAAATGGCGAACCCAAACAGACCAGCGGAAAACAGGAGTGGATGGAGAATATTATTAACCAATATATTTAAAGCAGTTCTTGATTATCAGTTATGGATTATGAGTTATGAATTATGAGCATGACAAATGATTCTCAATAAACATCCGCAAATATTTGTTATAAATAAAAAGCCCATAATCCATAACCCATAACCCATAACACTGACAGCTACTTCGGCGCACCTGCAAAAGCCCCATCCATTCTTTCCTTGAATTGTGTATAGAGTTCTTTTTTCGGCTCGTCCGTTTTTCTCGGAACCAGGACCGCCGCATAGTTGCGGCCGCGGTCAATATAGGGCCAGAATCCAGTCATATTCAAACTGGTTACGGGATCACCGGTTTTATCAATCCAGCAGCCCAACCCGGTTCTTAAACCGGCCGCTTCCTTTGGTACATATTCCATGGGCAGGTTTGGAAACTGCTGGGTCTGCATTTCTGTTACCGATTTTTCGCTCAGCACTTTTTTCCCTTCGAAAGTTCCTTTGTTTAGCAGCATGCCCAGGAAATTGATAAAATCATTCGCCGTCGTAATGGCACCTTCCGCAGCATCGCTGGTAACCCCATTTTCATTGGTAAAACTGGTGCCGCGCATTTTACAGGGGCGAAGAATTTTATCTGCCACGCAACGATCAAAAGTTTTTTTGGTAACCACTTCAAGCACCCGGGCCGCGATGTCCGGACCTATCTGACTGAAATAAATTTCCGTCCCCGGATTTTTATCAATATCCCTTTTGGAGGCAAAGGCATCCACTTCGGTTTCGAGATCAGGGTATTTCGATTTCTGCAAAAGTTTTAATGGGCCGGGCGGATCAGCTTTTATGCCGGTAGTAAATGTAAGGCAGTTGCGGATCGTGATATAGGTCTTCATGTATTTAGCAAAAATGGGAATGTATTTGCTTACCTTATCGTCGAGTGAAATTTTACCTTCATCTACATAAGCCATAACGGTGGCTGCGACCAGCCACTGACTGGCGACACCGGCGGGTACCTGGCTTCGCCCGTTAAAATCCCCGATTTCTTTTTCCAATTCTTTTTTATAAACGATTTTACCATCTTTATAAGCAAAAACAACGAAATCATTTCCGAAAAGTTTTTGATTGGTAGTCAGAAAAGCATCCATTTCGGGAGAAGTAGATGGTGCAATTTTGGATGGTTGAGCCAGGGGCGACAGCCAGATTAACAGGTAAAGACAAAGCAACCTGAAGGGCAGACATGGAATAATTGCTTTATATGACAGATTTTCAGGGTTTTGGAAGTGGTTTATCTTTTGAATCATCATTTCGGATTTTAAAATATAATCAATGAATTTAAACAACTTTACAATAAAAGCATCTGAAGTGCTTCAACAGGCACAGCAGCTCGCGTTTAATGGGAAGAATCCCACAATCGAAACGGAACATCTGATGCAGGCGTTGCTGTACCAGGGAGATTCTCCCGTGGAATACCTTTTGAAAAAGAATAATGTAACCCTGCCGGTCCTGGAAACCAAGCTCGCGGAAAGGATCCAGAGATTACCAAAAGTCTCGGGGACGGACCCTGCGCAGTCGTTAAGCCGCGAGGCAAATAATGTGGTTTTGCGCGCCGGTTCAGCTTTAAAGGAATTCGGGGATGAATTTATTACTCCGGAGCATTTGGTGCTGGCCATCGTCCAGGGCAACGACGCGACCGCGAAACTGCTGAAAGACTCTGGTCTTACCGAAAAAGGTCTGGTCAGTGCCATAAAGGAATTAAGAAAAGGCGAAACAGTTTCTTCCAATACCCAGGAAACCCAGTTCAATGTCTTGAGTAAGTATGCAAAAAATCTCAATGAACTGGCCCGGCAGGGAAAACTGGACCCGGTTATCGGTCGCGATGAAGAGATTCGCAGAACCCTGCACATTCTTTCCCGGAGAACTAAAAACAATCCGATCCTGGTCGGTGAACCCGGCGTGGGTAAAACTGCCATTGCGGAGGGTCTTGCGCACCGGATTGTAAATGGCGATGTTCCGGAAAACCTGAAATCAAAAATTATTTACGCCTTGGATTTGGGGCAGCTCATTGCGGGCGCCAAATACAAAGGGGAGTTTGAGGAAAGACTAAAATCCGTAGTGAAGGAAGTTGCCGGCAGTAACGGAGAAATCCTTTTGTTCATCGATGAAATCCACACGCTCGTTGGCGCTGGCGGAGGTGAAGGGGCTATGGATGCCGCCAATATTCTCAAACCGGCTCTTGCCCGCGGAGAACTTCGCGCCATTGGTGCAACGACCCTGAATGAATATCAGAAATTTTTTGAAAAGGATAAAGCGCTGGAGCGCCGTTTCCAAAAAGTGATGATCAACGAACCCAGCGTGGAAGACGCGATATCCATATTACGGGGCCTGAAAGACAGGTATGAAACCCATCATCATGTACGGATAAAGGACGAGGCGATCATTGCCGCGGTGGAATTATCCCAGCGATATATTACGGATCGTTTTCTACCGGATAAGGCCATTGACCTGATTGATGAAAGCGCGGCCAAACTCCGGCTTGAAATGAACTCCATGCCGGAAGAACTGGATCAGCTGCAAAGACAGATCCGCCAGCTGGAAATCGAAAGAGAAGCTATAAAACGGGAGAACGACCACGAAAAATTACGCCAGCTCAGCATTGAAATCGGCAACCTGAGTGTGACCCGTGATACCCTGGTCTCCAAGTGGAGACAGGAAAAAGAACTGGTGGAAAAAGTTCAGAACGCAAAAGCTGAAATTGAGTCGCTTAAACTCGCTGCTGAAAAAGCTGAACGGGAAGGGGACTATGGAAAAGTAGCCGAAATACGATATGGAAAAATAAAAGATGAGGAAAAAGTAATTGAAGAGTATTCAGCAATTCTAAAGAACAGCAACGAAAAACGTTTGCTAAAGGAAGAAGTGGATGCCGAAGATATAGCGGAAGCCGTGGCGAAAGCAACGGGTATTCCGGTATCCAAAATGCTTCAGAGTGAAAAGGAAAAACTGCTGAACCTGGAGGATGAACTTCATAAACGGCTCGTTGGCCAGGATGAAGCCATTTCGGCAGTGGCGGACGCCATCCGCAGGAGCCGGGCAGGTCTCCAGGATCCGAAACGACCCATCGGATCATTCATATTTCTGGGTACAACGGGAGTCGGTAAAACAGAACTTGCCAAGGCCCTGGCTGAATATCTTTTTGACGATGAATCGATGATGACGCGGATAGATATGAGCGAATACCAGGAAAAACATACGGTCAGCCGTTTGATTGGCGCTCCGCCGGGATATATCGGATATGACGAAGGTGGCCAGCTTACGGAGGCGGTCCGTCGCAAACCGTATAGCGTGATTTTGCTGGATGAAATCGAAAAAGCACATCCGGACACATTTAATGTTTTACTTCAGGTACTCGATGATGGAAGACTGACAGATAACAAAGGCAGGGTCGTGAACTTTAAGAACACGATCATTATTATGACGAGCAACATGGGAAGCCAGATCATCCAGGCAAATTTTGAAAATGTAAATGAGATCAATAAGGAAGAAGTTGTGGAACATACAAAACAGGAAGTGATGAATCTGTTGAGGCAGACTATTCGTCCCGAGTTCCTGAACCGGGTGGACGAGGTCATCATGTTCCAACCCCTCCTGAAACCAGAAATTAAAGGGATTATCCGCATTCAACTGGACAACCTGTCCAAGGTCCTTGCGAAAAACGGCATTGATTTACGATTTACCGATTATACCCTGGAATACCTTGCGGAGAACGGATATGACGCACAATATGGTGCCCGTCCTTTGAAAAGATTGATCCAGAAAGAAATCGTTAACCCATTGAGTAAAAAGATATTAGCGGGAAGTATTGATCATAATCATCCGGTGCTGGTAGATGTATTTGACGGTGTGGTCGTGTTCCGGAACGAGAAAGAGGAAAAGGAGAAATCGGGTATAGCATCTTAATAAGTTGTTAACTAATTTATTATCCTTCCGGGCACCGTAAAATATGTAAGTTTTTTCAGTTAAAATACCTATTTTTAGCCGCCTCCTGCCAGTTAGTCTGGCCCGGAGGCTTTTTACTCAACTTTCCGCTGTATAAACTGTTATTAAGCAAAGAAGAAAAATTATAAAGGATATATATCATGGCTTTTAAGAAAGAGATAATAGAAATCATTGAACCAAGAGACGTATTTTTTGGTCCGGACACTGCTCCTGTTACCCTGATGGAATTTGGGGAATACGAAAATGAAGATTGTGCCAAGGCACATGAAGTGGTTAAAAAGATCATGGAGGAATTCAAAGGGAAGGTCCGTTTCAATTTCAGGCATTTTCCGCTGACTAAAATTCACCAACGCAGCCTGAAGGCCGGTGAGGCTTCTGTTGCAGCAGCCCAGGAAGGCAAATTCTGGGAAATGCACAATATTTTATTCCATAACAGGCATAATCTGGGTACTACCAGTTTAAAACTTCATTCCCGTGAAGCAGGCATTTCAAATAAGAAATTCCTGGATCACCTGGTAAACGCCACTTATGGATGGCAGGTTCAGGGCGATTTGAGAGAAGGTATCCAGAAGGGGGTTACCACCGTTCCGGCTTTCTTTATCAACGGAGAGATGTTCAACGGCAAACCGACTTTTGATAATCTGAGCAAGGGCATCGAAGCCGCTTTGAAAAAAGCGAAGAAAAAAGATAAAACCCCCGTTAAGGCTTAACGCCTAACGCTAAACGCCTAACGCAAGCAAGAAAATCACAGATGGTCGATAATATTTGAGCATCCGTCTCAGCCAAGCCGAGACGGATGCTTTTTTATTTGAAAAGACCGGAGTTAAATTAAAATATGGGCAATAAAGGCGTTCAGCGTTAAGCGTTAAGCGTATGAGTATTTGTCATTTTCACAATTAATGTTTAAATTGTTTTATCCTTAAGACCAATATCTCAACATTGAATGAAAAGCGACGGAAAATCCAATTCTATCCAGCATAAATCCAGAATATTTCATATTGGCCGTATTTTCAGCGGCTGGAAAGAGAAATTACCAGAAGTTTTCTATCAGGTAAAAAACAGATCCATTCATGATCGGGTAGAAGCCTTTTCTCAAAAATCACAACATTTACTCGAAGAAATCAAGTCGCTGGGTTTCACCCGGACGATGGACGAATTGGAAAGGGGCAAGCTGAGTGTCTTTAACCAGCTCAATTTTTTTCAGTTCATCACCGGCATCATTGTTCCTCTAATCTGCTTTTTCGGAAATTATAAGTTTCCGATTGCTTCATTTTTTGTGGCGAGCCTGCCCGCCTGGGTCAGCCTCGTGGTCTTGTACCTGAATTTTTATTTTCGTTATGAAGCGGGCATGATCACCTATTTTGTGCTATATCCGCTGGTTACCGGCATCGTATATATGAGCGGAATGAACCTGGGCGTTGAACTGTATTTTATTCTGAACGGCATTCTCGCCGTTTTTTTTCTGCCGCTGATCAGCCAGATGTTATTTTCTGTCGGACTATCCATGGTCAGTTATTTTGTACTTGTCGTCATAAATAAACAGTATAACTACCAACTGCATACGGCCAATTTTCCCCTTTATCTTTTTAATCAGATCACAGCGATTTTATTTATTTTTTATGCGCTTTTCCTGATCAAGAGAGAAAGCAATCTATATCAGATTGGAATACTGGCTACCAATAAAGCGCTACACGAGAAAAACGAAAAGATTGAAAAGCAAAAGGCCGAGATAGAACAGAAAGCGACTGAACTCAGCGAATTGAATTCTTTGAAAAATAAACTTTTCTCGGTGATATCCCATGATATGAAAACGCCGATGTATGCATTGCGGAACCTGTTCCGGAGTATGCAGCAGATGGGTATGAGCGGTAAGGAGATAAAAGCCATTATTCCGGATGTTGTAACGGATCTGAACTATACCACCGGCCTCATGGAAAATCTCCTGCACTGGGTAAAGAGCCAGATGAATTCTGCCAATGTCTCCCCCGGCGAATTGAGTATGGAAGAAATTACCGATGATGCCATTCACGTACATCAGTTGCAGGCATCAACCAAGAAGATTTCAATCATACGTGAAATGGATGAATTATTTACCGTTTTTGCGGACAGGGATATGGTAACCCTGGTTTTACGAAACCTCATTTCCAATGCAATAAAATTTACTCCCGTCGCGGGCAGTATTGTTATTCGTCTAAAAAATGAATCTCCTTTTTGCAGGGTATCCGTTATTGATAATGGCATCGGTATGGATCAGGAAGCGCTAACGAGGATTCAGGAAAATAATTATTACAGTACCAATGGAACCGCCAAAGAAAGCGGGACCGGCCTGGGACTTATGCTGAGCAAGGATTTTCTTTCAAAAAACGGAGGCGAGTTATTGATTGAAAGCGAACCCGGCAAGGGGAGTGTTTTTTCCTTTACCCTTCCTTTGGCTGAAAATATTCAGACGGCATGATTCGATGACTGATGATCGACGTAGGTTTATTTGGCGCGCAGGTATTGCACCGGCCATTTGATTTCCATTCCAAGTTCTTTTGCGGCTGTCAACGGAAAATAAGGATTGCGCAGGGATTCCCTCGCGATCAGAATAAGGTCCGCTTTCCCGGACTTAATAATTTCATTCGCCTGTTGAGGTTTTGTAATCAGTCCGACGGCGCCGGTCATCATACCGGTTTCCCTGCGGATTTCTTCTGCAAAAGGAGTCTGGTAGCCGGGACCCAGAGGAAGCCTGACATTGGCTATCAGACCTCCGGAAGAAGTATCTATCAAATCGACACCCAGTGTTTTCAATTGCTTTGCCAATAGAACAGAAGAAGCCAGGTCCCATCCTCCTTCAATATAATCAGTTGCGGATATCCGGGTAAAAAGCGGAAATTTTTCGGGCCAGACCGATCGAATATCGCTGGCAATTTCATTTAACAAGCGGATGCGGTTTTCAAAGGAACCTCCGTATTCATCGTTTCGCTGATTACTTAAAGGCGAAAGAAAACTATTGATCAGGTATCCGTGGGCGCCATGTATTTCGATCACTTCAAAACCGGCTTCCAGTGCCCTGCGTGCTGCTGATTTAAAATCGTCCCGGAGTTGCAGAATATCTGCCTTGGTCATGGCCTCCGGCAGTGGATCCGTATCACGAAAGGGAATGGCAGATGGCGCCTGGGAAATCCATCCGCCTGCTGAAACTTCCAATATCGTTCCACCCATCCAGGGAGAAACAATACTTGCTTTTCTGCCTGCATGTGCCAACTGAATGCCGGGTACGGAATCCTGTTTTTTTATGAAAACGGTAATTCTCTGTAACATATTAATCTGCTCATCCTTCCAAAGACCCATGTCATCATTTGTGATTCGGCCGCGTAGAGAGACAGCCGTTGCTTCCTGGATCACCAGCGCGGCGCCTCCGATTGCGCGACTTCCCAAATGAACGAAATGCCAGTCGTTTGCAAATCCGTCAACCGACGAATACTGGCACATAGGTGAAATGGCGATACGGTTTTTAAAACGGATGCTCCGGATTTCCAAAGGGTCAAACAACATATTGGGGTTAAAGTTTATTTAGGTGAAATGGCGTAATGAGGCAGCTTTCCATTCAAGAAAAGTTTTGCCCAGACACTGTATCAGATCGGAAGGCATCATGGCTTCCTCAGAATATTGGGCGGCAGCGAGATCACCGGCATATCCGTGAAGATAAACGCCTAATTGAGCGGCCATAGCCGGGGCATAGGACTGAGCCAGGAGGGCCGTAATAATTCCGGTAAGGGCATCTCCACTACCGCCCTTGGCCATGCCGGCGTTGCCATTTGTATTGAAAGAAATGTTCCCATCCGGTGTAAAGACACCTGTAAAATGACCCTTTAAAACGATGATGATTTTATATTGAACGGCCATTTTTTTTGCCTTCTCAAAACGCAAAAAGTCATGATCACTTTCGCCGAACAACCGGTCAAATTCTTTCGGATGTGGTGTGATGATCGTAAAAGGATTGAGCGATGCCAACTGTTCAGGGGATTTGCTGATGATATTAAGTGCGTCTGCATCCAGTACCAGCGGCTGATGAAATGATTTAACAAATTTCTTCAGCATGCTTGCTGTTTCTTCGTGTGTACCGATGCCCGGACCAAATCCGGCTGCCTGGAAAATTTCCGTATTGACAGGAAACCCGGTTAACTGAAATTGACCATGACCAACGCTAACCATCGCTTCCGGAAGAGCGGTCTGCATGATTTCATATCCGCAGGAGGGGAGATGAATAGTTAGCAGACCGGCACCAGCAGACAAACAGGCCTTTGCAGCCAGCACCGCCGCACCCATTTTACCATAACTTCCTGCAAGCAATAAGGCGTGTCCGAAATTTCCTTTATTGGCAAACGGATCTCTTGGCTTATAAAAAGAAAGTGCAGCCGGTTTATCAAAAATTGAATAAGAAGAACTGAAGCCGGATAAATAGGATTCAATCGATTTCATTCTTTAAAGATAAGAAAAGGCTCAAAGCCTAAAGCGTAAAGCCTAAAACCCATTTTTAAATATCAATGGATGAATGGGAAAACCAAGAAATATTTTCTGGGATCTAAAAAGAAGTTTTAGGCTTTACGCTTTAGGCTTTTGGCCTTTAACGTTTTTCACCGCCTCGCCCTTCCGGATCATTATCCGGTTCATCGAAGTTTTCATGAGACTGTTGATAGTTTCCAAAAACGTCGCAGAGCTTTTTGGCGGCATACACTCTCTTGTTGTCATTATTACAAAGGGCGATGATGGTTGCATTTTCTTCCATCATGCGAATGAAAACGGTGTGGTTACCATGCCACCATCCGTTGTGGTAGATCAATTTTTTGCCCCCGGGAAAAACAATCATTCGCCAGCCAAGACCATAATTGCGTTTGCCCGGCTTTTCCAGACTGTAGGGCGTGTACGCACTGTCGAGGGTGGACTGTTTAAACAGGATTCCACCACGCAGGGCAGCGTCCCATTTGAGCATGTCTTCCGGCGTGCTGTAAATATTTTTGTCCCCGTAAATCATGTCCAGGTATTCCATTGGATATAACCTGCCGCTCAATTTGTATGAGCGCGTAATTTTTGCGGTGTCCTGCAGGGTGAATACATAGGAATCCTGCATTTGCAGGGGCTGGAAAAAAGTTTTTGTAAGGAATTCATTATACGATTCACCCGAGGCTTTTTCAATAATGAGCGCCAGAAAAGCATAGTTCGTATTGGAATATTCGAAATGACGACCCGCGGGCGCATATTCAATTTCAGTATGGTGAAGGGTGATATACTGTAACAGATCGTTATTTGTAAGATATTTTCTTTTATCCCATCCGGACATATCCATGAAATGAACATAATTTCTCAGTCCACTGCGTTGACTCAGCAGATTTTTAATCGTGATGCCTGGAGGAAAGCCCGTCAGGTATTTGGAGATATCGTCATGGATGTCCAGTTTTCCTTCTTCCCATAATTTCAAAACCGCCATGGCCGTAAACGTCTTTGATACCGAAGCCAGGTGAAATGCAGTATGGGCGTTCACGCTGTCCTTACGTTTTCTAGGGTCCTTAAAGCCGCTGTATCTTTCGTATACGATCACACCATTATGGGCCACAACAAGGCCACCATTAAAGCCATGAGAGAACAGGGAATCAAAGAAATGACGGGATGCATTGTTATATAACCTGAATTCCTCCGGATGCAGGGTTTTTGGACGCGGATTCGCCACCGCCAGAAGTGTAGAGTCCTGAGTTTTCACGGTCGGTTTTACAACTGGGGCCTGTCCGCAGCAAACCAGGAAAGAAGCCGCCATCAAGTAACAAAAAACGGTTTTCAAAAGGTATACATTTTGTGTTTAGAGGGTGCAAAAGTAAAAAAATATGCCATTCCAGGCAAAGGAGACGAGTTTTGTTTTTCCGTTTCCTTTTTTAGTGACAATTTTGCAACTCCTTTAAAGGAAATAACGCTAAAACCGGATCGAGATTATGGCCGATAAAAAAATTACCAGTTATCCCAAGGAAAAAGTGAATATTCTTTTTCTGGAAAACATCAGCGATGCAGCAGTGAAGCGGTTTTCCGGGGCTGGTTATACATCTGTTAAGAAACTCACCAAGGCGCTGTCTGAGGCGGATCTGATGAAGGAGATCGAAGATGTTCACCTATTGGGCATCCGTTCCAAAACACAGGTAACCGAAAAAGTGCTTCGTTCGGCTAAAAAGCTCCAGGCCATTGGTTGTTTTTGTATCGGGGTAAACCAGGTTGATCTTAAAAATGCGACAAAACAGGGCATTGCGGTGTTTAATGCGCCATATTCCAACACCCGTTCAGTTGCCGAACTGGTGATTGGTGCTTCCATTATGCTGATCCGCCGGATACCGGATAAAAGTAAATTTGCCCATGAGGGGGTTTGGATGAAAGAATCCAAGGGCAGTTATGAATTGCGGGGTAAAATCATGGGAATAATCGGATATGGGAACATCGGGACGCAGGTAAGTGTGCTGGCCGAGTCCCTGGGTATGAAAGTGGTTTTTTATGATATAGATACTAAATTACCCCTTGGAAATGCCGTGGCTAAAAAATCCATAAAGGACCTGGTTTCCGTTTCAGATATCGTAACGATACATGTGCCCGATACAGATCAGACCCGGATGATGATCAACCGGAATGTGATCAAACAATTTAAAAAAGGTGCCATTTTACTTAACTATGCCCGGGGTGAAGTGGTTGACCTGGATGCCCTCGCAAAGGCTTTGGAAGAAGGATCTTTGTCCGGCGCCGGCGTGGATGTATACCCGTTAGAACCTGAAAAAAATGGGGACAGGTTCAGTACACCGCTACAGCATCTTCCGAATGTGTTACTTACTCCGCATATCGGTGGCTCTACGGAAGAGGCCCAGCAAAATATCGGAGATGACGTTAGTAATAAACTATTTCAATACCTGGAAATGGGTATTTCCACGGGCTCGCACACCATACCGGAACTCAGTTTGCCACAGCATCCGGATTCACACAGGATACTGCATATTCATTGTAATGTTCCCGGCGTCCTGTCTGAGATCAATACTCGTCTTTCTAACCACCATATCAATATACTTGCCCAGTATCTGAAAACAAATGATGATATCGGCTATGTGGTGCTGGATGTTGATAAGAAATTGTCGGCACAGGCTCTTAGTCTGCTGAAAGAAGTAAAAAATACCATTAAGGTCAGACTATTGTATTAAATAGAAACGGGAATATCATTCCGGGAAACCATAGGCAAACACGGCAAACCGGCATTCTACATTTCAATCCTATGCGTAAGAGGATCACCTTTCCTTTTCAAAAAATCAGCGTGAAAGAATGACGTAAATTAGTGGCAAAGGATCTATTCCTTATAAATGAACCAGAATGAAAATAAGGAATCCCCGGAGCAGGCTGGATTTACACATTAAAAACGGTGATCGGGTGCTGGAGGTAGGCGCAGGTCATCGGCCCCATCCCCGGGCGAATGTGGTCGTTGATAAATTTACCGACAATAATTTCCACCGCAGCGGGAACTTAAAAGTATTAAAGAACCAGACTTTTTTTGAGGCAGACGGAGAAAACCTGCCATTTAAGGATAAGGAATTTGATTACGTTATCTGCTCCCACGTACTTGAACATGTTGAAAATCCTGAAAAATTTCTGGCGGAACAATTCAGGGTGGCAAAAAGGGGATATATGGAAACGCCATCCCTGCTCGGTGAAGCGTTGTATGCACGCGAATCCCATAAATGGCTTGTCCAGGAGTTTAATGACATCACTTATCTGGTCGATAAAATAAAAGCTAATTTCCATTACGGGTATGATACGGCGGAATTACTTCAGGGTTTTCTTCCCAGGAATTCCATTGGATACAAGATTCTCGAACGAACACATCCGAATATGTTTACGAACCGGGTCGAATGGGAAGGCGATTTTAAATATCAGATAAGTCCCGAAGATCCTGAACTTTTAAAATATTTCATTGGTCCGTGGAAAGAGGAATGGGCCAGTGAATTCTTTCCTTCAAAAACAAAATTGCAGGAACTGAAAGATAGCGGGAAGGCATTTTATGAAATTTTCAAAAGCGTTCTGCGGTCAAAAGGGTATAAATAATAAGCGGTTCCGGCAGGTCTGTGGATATTAATTTCTGTCGGATCATATCATCAGCAGCCGGCAAAATAATGCCCAATCCCCGAAAGCTGACAATAATCAATTTCTTTCTTATAATTTATATTATGTTAAATAGGAAGAAGGCCATCGTAAGAAACAGGACTGAAGCATTACTGCATCCCTACTTGATAACCAGAAGTCTGAACGTACCGGTTGCCGGAATGCGTTTGGACCAGTCAGTGTAAGGAAAAAGACTGAATGAAAAATTTCCCTCAACGATATCGTGGCCTTTGGAGCTTTGACCCTGACGGGTTATATTAAGACTTAAATCTAAAGAGTCCACACCGAATTTTTCCTGATTCTGGTTTGATAAAATGCCGGAAATCTGATTATCGTAAACATTTCCCAGAAGAATGTGGTAGTTGCCTGTTAATTCATTTCCGGGTTTGGTCATTGAAATTACTCCCTGGCAATTGCCAAGGATTAAGGTTGTTGGAGCAGTTGATCCAAACAAACCTCCCCCGCCATAAGTAAATACATTAGTGAGGCTGATACTGATATTTACAACCGGAGCGCCGGTGGAATCCAGTCCTTTTTGAAATGAAATGGATTGTCCTCCAAATTCCTGGAAATGGTTTGGATCGTAATATCCATTGCTGCTATAGCTGGTGGAACCTTCCTGGATAGCAAAAAAGACTTCCTGGTCAATCGAATAATTATAGTCGGTTGTTGTGGTTACGGTATCGTTACTCTTGGAGCAACCGCCAAAGGCTGCCAGGATAATAATCGGGAGCCAACATCCTGCCATTGGGGCTGATCGGAGAAGTTCATGCTTTTTCATTATTGAGGTTTTTATGGAAATAAAGATATCCGGGGGCTGTGCGAATGCCTAATTGATTCCCGATAGCAGAGCAGATTGTTTTCTGCAGGAATCAATTATTTTGAACCCGGGGAATCATCCAGTTGCAGGGTTTGCTAAAAGGACAAAGACCGCAAGTAATTATTCTGTAAAAATGATGGATGCGATTACCGGATGTGGTTTGCGGGAATCAGATTGGATTTGCCGGCCCCTATTGGAGCTGGGAAAAATTGCAAACGGGTGTTATTTTAAATGCCTCCAGAGCGCCATATTTATTTCAGTCATTTCACCGGCTCCGGAAATGCGTTTGATTTCAAGAAGTTTTTTACCGATGGTCTCGGCTAAGCACGAGCCGCTGGTTGCTGATGGATTGTTGCCTTTTCGGGGAATAGATGGCCTGGAACGGGTGGAGTTTTTCTGATTGGATTTCATAAATAAAGGATATAAACTAACGTCTATATCCTCTATTTTATGCGATTTGTTAAGAATTTATGGTCCGGACTTAACAATATTCGTCGAATGCAGCAATCAGGTTATGGGCGATCATCTGGGCGGATCTTCCTTCAATATGGTGGCGTTCAATCATATGAACCAACTGGCCGTCCTTAAAAAGAGCTACGGCCGGTGAAGACGGTGGATAGGGCAATAAACGCTCCCGTAATGTGCGTATGGCGTCCACATCAAATCCGGCAAAACTTGTGGCTAAATGGTCAGGTTTTTTTGTTGTATTGTGAACGGCCATCAAAACGCCCGGCCTGGCCGTGCCTGCGGAACAGCCACATACCGAGTTGATCATCACCAGGGTTGTTCCCTTGGATTCCAACTGGTTAACAACTTCTTCGGGGGTCTTCAGCTCGCTGAAACCGTTTTCGGTCAGCTCTTCCTTCATTGGTAAAACTATTTCTTCGGGATACATCGTTTAGGTTTTTTTAAACAACGCAAATCTAAGCAAAAAGTTCGATCAGGAAGACTAACGTTTAAAGCAAAGGGCCTGGATTCAAAGCTGGAATCCAATTCCATTTTAAACCAGGGCTCAATAACTTTATCCGTGGAACTCAAAACCTCCTAATATGACGTATAAACTGGGCATATGCTATTATGGCGTATAAATTCATGAAAAAATGTCATATTGGCGTAATCTCAAGTCTAAAACCCGGATGGTATAGGGTTTGACCTACGAGGGCGTAATGATTCATTCAAATTTCTAAAAACATAGTACTATGACACTCGTTAAAGTTAACAACAGGCCGTTTGGAAATCTATTTAATGATTTCCTCAATGAGTTCCCGGCTTCAGCCCGTTCATTCGGACAGGAGCTCTTTGCTTTCCCTCAGACAAACATCCATGAAACACCGGAAGCTTATCATCTGGAATTGAATGCTCCCGGAAGAACCAAAGAGGATTTTAAGATCCAGGTGGAACAGGGTTTATTGACAATCAGCTTTGAAAAGAAAGAAGAAACAGCTCAACCCGATGATTATAAAACCCTTCGTCGTGAATTTGAATTCAAATCATTCAAACGCAGTTTTTCTGTAGACGATAAAATTGATGTGGACGGCATCCAGGCCAAGTATGATAATGGTGTTTTGAAACTGCTTTTACCAAAGAAAGAAGAATCAAAACAAAGTGCAAAACAAATTAATATAGCCTAATACCCTGCTGAAAAAGTTAAATTGCAGTTGGTTTGTAATCCCCTTTAGTCTTAAAGGGGATTTTTCATTTGGCTTCAGCTTTGCATTGTACCCATTGTGAATTATTTTTGGCCTTCATTTCCAATCTTTTCCATGAATAAATCCAGGCTCCCGGGCTTTTTGGTTACGATGCTCTTTTTTCTCACCTGGGTTATTCCGGCTTTCAGCCAGACGCCGGCCATAAAATCACCGGTTTTGTCTGATTCCCTTAGTCAGGTTCAGGACAGTGTATTAAGAATTCGGAACCTGAGTCCCTATTTTACCCTGCATGTGGACTCGACTATGAGTTATGCCCTGGAAATAAATAAAAACCCCTCCCACTATTACTGGTACCTGAAGAATTCGCCCCTGGGCCTCAAAATAAATAAGGATAATGGGCTGCTCACTTTTAAAGCGGAGAAATCCTATTTTCTTTCCGGGAAATTAAAATATGATTTCCCATATAAGGTATCTGTTGGCGTACAGAATCTTCAAAATCCGGCAGAGCGTATGGATACGACCTTTACCATCCAGTTTTTTACTACGGAAATCATCCCGTCACGGCTGAAACCTTCAGTCAATAGTGTCCTGTATGTAGATGAAGGCGATACCATCAACTTTAAAATAGAATGCGAAGAGGGAAGTTTTCCTGTGGCGAACATCAGTTTCTTTTCCAATTTTCCTATCAAAAATTATACGGTCGTTAAAAAATGCGATGACGAATTTATCTGGAGTCCTCCTTATGATTTTATTAAAGAGTCTGATTCTGCCAAGCAAAAACTGGTGATCCTTTATTTTATCGGGGTCGACAAATTTTTTAACCGGGATACCGCGCTGGTCAGGCTGTACGTGAAATCGGCGCTGAATTATCCGTTCATGCTTCAGGAATATGACCGTACGGTAAAAGAAGTACATACCTATACCCTGCAGCTGAAATATGCTTTCGTGCAGCTGGATAAAAAAGTAAAAAATACCAAGACGACCCGTACGACTTTCGATATGACGACGGCTTCATCTGCATTAGGCGGAACGGTGTTTTCATCCGCAGCTTCGGTAAGCGCACAAACTGCCGGCAAGATCCTGCCGGGTGCAGGTGTTGCCCTGGTACCGGTAAAAGAAACCGTCGCACCGCCAAAAACAGCCGAACAAAATGGAGCTTCCCTGATCCGTTCATCTATAAAAAGACTGGAATATCAGTTGCATGAAAATACTTTAACCGGTGAAAAAGATCCTGACATTGTCAAAAAGATCAGTAAACTCAAAGACGAGATGAAACAGATCCAGATCCAGTTAATTGAAGTGCCCATAGATGAGAATACCAATATGACGGAGGAACAACTAAATGATTATTTCAATTCAAATAAGGTGAATAATAAATACAAACTAAAACACTGAGAACAAGTATGGGAGTATGGGAATATGAAAGTTTGGGAGTGATCATTAGATTCCCATACTCCCATACTTTCATACTCCCATACTTGTTATTTGTACCCCAATATTTTCAACATGCTCTGCGCAGTTTGTTCCTTGGCGTGTAGCCAGTCCACCAGTTTTCCGTTTTTATCATAGTTTACGATCACATGTTTGGGGGAGGGTATCAGGCAGTGTTTAATACCTCCGTATCCGCTGATCTGATCCTGGTAAGCGCCGGTATGAAAAAATCCGAGATAGAGCGGTTCCCCATTATTGAGTTTGGGCAGGAATACTTCATTGATATGTTCTTCGGAATCGTAGTAATCATGACTGTCGCAGGTGATTCCGCCCAGCACCACACGCTGATATTCCACGTCCCACTTATTTATGGGCATCATCAGGAATCGCTCCCCGATACCCCAGGTATCCGGTAAAGTAGTGATGAAGGAAGAATCAATCATGTACCAGATTTCGCGGTCGTTTTGCATTTTTTGACCGACAATGCTATAAATATGCGCCATACTTTCACCCACCGTATAACTCCCGAATTCAGTAAATATATTCGGCATGGGCACATGGTTGCGCTTGCAGGCTTTTTTAATATTGCCCACAATTTCATTGATCATAAACTGGTAATCGTATTCGAATCCCAGGGAATGTTTTATCGGAAACCCGCCCCCGATATTTATTGAATCCAGTTCAGGACAAATTTTCTTTAACTGGCAGTACAGGTTGATGACCTTGTTGAGTTCACTCCAGTAATAGATATCGTCTTTGATGCCTTTGTTCAGAAATATATGGAGCATTTTCAATTGAAAGCGGTCCTCATTGCCTTCGATCTTATCCACATAAAATTCAAGCACGTCGCGCGGCCTGAAGCCCAGCCTGGAAGTATAAAAAGGAAAATTTGGTTCTTCTTCTGCTGCAACGCGGATTCCCAGTTTGAATGGCACTTTTACTGACTTCTTATACTGCTGCAATTCATCCTTGTTATCGAGAATGGGCACCACATTTTTAAAACCGGAGTTGAGCAGGGAAGCAATGCGGCTCGTATACGGTTTTTGTTTGAACCCGTTGCATAAAATATAAATATCCTTGGTTATTTTTTTTCTGGCGTATAGTTTTTTGATGATTTCGATATCATACGCATAGGAAGTCTCCAGGTGGATGTCATGGTTCAGGGCCTCTTCAACAACAAAAGAAAAATGTGAACTCTTGGTGCAGTAGCAGTAGAAATATTTCCCTTCATATTTATGACGGGACATGGCAGACGCAAACATTTTTTTTGCTTTTTTTATCTGCATGCCAATCTTCGGCAGATAAGAAAGTTTAAGCGGCGTGCCGTATTTATCAATCAGGGCCTTAATATCCACCCCGTTGAACGCTAAATAATTTTCTTTTACTTCAAAACCTTCCTGTGGAAAATTAAACGTTTGCTGAACGAGGTCAGCATACGTATTGTTCATGGAATCGTTCGGATGGATGATGGTGTGCCGGTTTAGAATTGAATGAATAGTTGATACAAATGTAAATTTTTGAGGATAATCACAAAATAAAAGAGGTTTCTTAAAGGTTATTTAATGCCTTGTAAGAAACCTCCTCTATATTCGATCTTTTTTATTTTACTGAAGCGATCAGTTGTTTAAACGCTTCCGGTTCGTTCATGGCGATATCTGCCAGAATTTTCCGGTCAAGTGTAACTCCTTTTTCATTGAGCAAATGGATAAACCGGGAATACGTCAGACCTTCCGCACGAACGGCTGCATTGATACGAGCAATCCAGAGCGTACGGTATTCGCGTTTCTTGAGTTTACGTCCGACATACCGGTAGGTAAGCCCCTTCTCCAATACGTTTTTGGCAACCGTATATACATTTTTACGCTTGCCATAGAAGCCCTTGGCCTGTTTTAGGATCCGTTTTCTGCGGGCCCTGGAGGCAACCGCATTTACTGAACGTGGCATATATTAATAATTTGGAAATTTGGAAATTTGGAAATTTGAAAATGGATTATTTCAGCCGGAGGAGGCGTTTAACGAAGTCCTCGTTAGCGTGACTGATTTTTCCTTTTTTTGCCATCAGCCTTTTTCTTTTCGTTGATTTTTTTGTGAGAATATGTCTCTTGAAAGCTTTCTGGAATGTGATTTCACCGGTGCCCGTGATTTTAAATCTTTTTTTGGCACTCGAATTTGTTTTAACCTTTGGCATCTTTTGATGAGGTTTTAAATGATACCCTGCTGGCGGATCTGCACGGGCAGATCACTTATGGGGCCGTTTGGGCAATTCCCGCCTGAGGCGGGACCACTAAAAATGGAGCGCGAAGCTACGTGTATAATTGTAAAAAAGGAAATAAAATACTGATCTGTATACGAATATAGCTAAGATAATGTCGTCATTTATAGGGGTTTTAACGCTTTTCCACTATTTTTGCCTCCCTTAAAAACTCAGACTAAACGAATATGGACAAACTGATTTATCTGGTGCCCCTCATGGGAATCATTGGGCTCTTGTACACTTTCATAAAATTTAAGTGGGTTTCTAAACAGGATGAAGGTACCGACCTGATGAAACAGATCAGTCGTTATATCGCGGAGGGCGCCATGGCCTTTCTGAAAGCCGAGTGGAAAATTCTGGGATATTTTGTAGTCATCGTCGCTCTCCTGCTGGGTGTTATGGCCAGCACAAACCCCCACTCCCATTGGGCCATATCACTGGCCTTTGTTCTGGGCGCGGTCTTAAGTGCCACGGCAGGCTATATCGGTATGCGCGTAGCAACCAAAGCAAATGTAAGAACAGCCCAGGCCGCCCGAACCAGCCTGAGTAAGGCACTCCAGGTTTCTTTTACGGGCGGTTCGGTTATGGGTCTGGGTGTTGCCGGCCTCGCGGTACTTGGATTGGGTGGTTCATTCATCATATTAAAAGCCATTTTTGCCCCGGGTGCCGAGGTTAATTCAGAAGAAATGCTGCGTACGATTGAAGTCCTGACCGGCTTTTCACTCGGTGCCGAATCCATAGCTCTTTTTGCCCGCGTTGGCGGCGGAATCTATACCAAAGCAGCCGATGTGGGCGCTGACCTGGTTGGAAAAGTAGAGGCCGGAATTCCGGAAGACGACCCGCGAAATCCCGCTACCATTGCAGACAATGTAGGAGATAATGTAGGGGACGTGGCCGGCATGGGCGCCGATCTATTCGGTTCCTATGTAGCAACCGTATTGGCAACCATGGTACTCGGACAGGAAACTCAGGCTCCTGATGATGCCTTCGGTGGCATGTCGCCCATCCTGCTGCCCATGATGATTGCCGGCACGGGAATTCTTTTTTCTATCGTAGGCACCCTGTTTGTCCGCATCAGCGAAAATGCCAGTGTAAGTACCAGCAGTGTACAAAAAGCCCTGAATATGGGCAACTGGGGTTCAATCGTAATGACCGCCCTGGCTTCGGTCGGACTCGTTTATTTTATCCTGCCAGAGACGATGACCCTGCGCGGAATTGAATTTACAAAATGGGGTGTGCTCGGTGCGATTGGCGTAGGGCTGACCGTTGGAACACTAATGAGCATCATTACGGAATACTATACAGCCATTGGCAAAAGACCCGTACTCTCCATCATCCGCCAATCTTCCACCGGACATGCAACAAACGTCATCGGTGGTTTGGCAGTCGGAATGGAATCTACCTGTTTGCCCGTACTGGTCCTTGCCGGAGGTATCTGGGGTTCTTATGCCTGCGCTGGTTTGTATGGCGTAGCGATTGCGGCAGCCGGTATGATGGCCACTACGGCCATGCAGCTGGCCATTGACGCATTCGGACCCATTGCAGATAACGCGGGAGGCATTGCAGAAATGAGCGAGTTGCCAAAAGAGGTTCGTGAAAAAACAGACGTACTCGACGCGGTAGGAAATACAACAGCTGCTACCGGAAAGGGTTTCGCTATTGCATCCGCCGCACTTACTTCCCTTGCTCTGTTTGCCGCTTTTGTGGGCGTAGCCGGCATTAATGGTATCGACATATACAAAGCAAAAGTGCTGGCTTCCCTGTTTGTGGGCGCCATGATTCCTTTTATATTTTCTTCCCTTGCGATCCGCGCTGTTGGAGAAGCGGCTATGGCCATGGTAGAAGAAGTGCGCAGACAATTCCGGACCATTCCGGGTATTATGGAGGGAACAGGTAAACCGGAATATGATAAGTGCGTTGCTATTTCTACCGACGCATCCATCAAAAAAATGATGCTGCCCGGAGCAATCGCCATTCTCTCTCCGTTGATCATGGGTTTTTTACTTGGGCCCGAAGCACTGGGTGGATTTCTTGCGGGAGCTACAGTAAGCGGTGTATTGATGGGTATGTTTCAGAATAACGCCGGCGGCGCCTGGGACAATGCAAAAAAATCATTTGAAAAAGGTGTCGAGATCAACGGGGAAATGTTCTATAAAAAATCCGAACCACATAAGGCTTCCGTAACCGGCGACACGGTTGGAGATCCGTTCAAGGATACTTCAGGTCCGTCCATGAATATCCTGATCAAACTGATGTCGATCGTATCTCTGGTGATCGCTCCTACCCTCGCGCAGATATATTCGACCCATGATGCGCAGGCTAAATTGATGAAGATTCAAAAAATTCAGAAAGAGCTCGTCAGCAAAGCGAAATAGAGAGCAAAATCAATCATTGTTGTCGGCCGGAGAATCGGATTCTCCGGTCAGCATTTTTTTGGCATTTTCCAGGTCCTTTTTCTGCTGATCGGTTAGCTGGGGATAACCGAGGTTCAGTTTACCTAATTCATTTGCAATAATATTGGCCAAAACAAACTGGGTAAACCATTTATCATCGGCCGGAATCACAAACCAGGGTGCATAGGGGTTCGAAGTATTCCCGAGCATGTCTTCATACGCTTTCCGGTAATCCTTCCATAATCCGCGTTCCTTTATATCCGCAGAAGAGAATTTCCAATTCTTCGTTGGATCATTGATGCGTTCCAGGAAACGTTTCTTCTGTTCTTTTTTCGAGACGTGCAGAAAAAATTTCAGAATAAAGGTCCCGTTGTCAGATAAGGTTTTTTCAAAATGATTGATCTGCTTAAATCTTTTTTCCCAGAATGATTTGTCTATATCGGCCGGGGAATGTATCCCCGGCAGGTTTTCGTTCAGAATATATTCCGGATGAACCCGGGTCACCAGCACATTTTCATAATGTGACCGGTTAAAGATCCCGACCATACCGCGAGCGGGCAGGGCGATATAATGTCTCCATAAATAATCGTGCTCCAGTTCCTGGTGCGTTGGGGTTTTAAAAGGGGTAACCGTCACACCCTGGGGATTCAGCCCGCTCATCACGTGTTTGATCACGCTATCCTTACCAGCGGCGTCCATGGCCTGGATCACGATCAGGACACTGAACCGGTTCGAGGCATATAATTTTTCCTGGATATCCGAAAGTTTTTGAATATCCGCTTTCAGGATATTGATTCCTTCCTCTTTACTGACGGGTTTGTCCTTGTCATCCGTTGACCAGTCTTTTAGATGAACTTCCTTGCCCCCTCCCACTTTAAACTTGTCGGCATAGAATGAACCCGGATGCTGTTCTGGCATAATTATAAATTATTTATTATTAATTATTAACGGTAAGCAATAAGTGGCCGTGGGTATTTAATTTTCCATTAGTTATATAATAATTCCGATGGCCCATAAACTAAATGTTAAAATAAATTTGTTTTACGAATAAAATCGTATTTTGCTTTACATACAAATTTAGCATATGGTAACATCTAAATACATAAAACCAACGGAAAGTGAATTGGAGATTCTGAGGATACTCTGGGAGAGACATAAAGCCAGTGTGCGGGAAGTGCATGAAGAGCTTTCAAAGACAAAGGAATCGGGTTATACCACTACCCTCAAACTCATGCAGATCATGTTTGAAAAGGGGATTGTCGACCGGGACGATTCTGTAAAAATCCATGTGTATCATCCGGTTGTGAGCAGAGAAAAGACACAGAAACAAATGCTTGGGAAAATGATAACCAATTTATTTGGCGGATCATCCACCGAACTGGTAATCCACGCCCTGGGAAATCATAAGGCTTCTCCGCAGGAACTGGAAGAAATTCAGCAACTGTTAAACAACCTGAAAAAGCAATAGCGCATGCCCGCTTATGTAAGCTTCCTGACTGCTCTTGGCTGGTCGCTGCTGGATAGTATCTGGCAAATGGCTGCCCTCTGGACGGCCTATTACTTCCTAACGGCCGGTGATAAGCGCATTTCGGCGGCTGGCAAGCACAACCTGGCGTTTATGTTTGTCGCCATTGGATCAGGATGGTTTATTTACTCATTTATCCACTTACTGAATGAACCGGCTCTGCCACTTATTTCCGGATTCATTCCAGGTTTGCAACAGGTGAACCAGTGGGTTCCTTTTTTGAGTTTTATTTACCTTCTGATTTTGATCCTTCGGTTTATGCAATACGGTCTGCAACACTTTGTACGGAGCAAAGACAGATCCGGTAAATCCATTTCAGTCGTTTTACAGTCCTTTGTTGACAGGCATGCGCGCCTGCTGGGCGTAACCCGACGCGTGGATGTTTACCTGTCTGAAATGGCTGAAACGGCTCAAACCAGTGGATTTCTCAAACCACTGATCCTTCTGCCTGTTTCCCTTGTCACCCGTTTATCCGCGCAGCAACTCGAAGCCATCCTTGTCCATGAACTTTTTCATATTCGCCGGAATGATTATCTGATCAATATAATCATGTCGGGCTTTCGCAGTATTTTTTACTTCAACCCTTTTGCGCATTTCTTTTATAAGGCTATAACCCGCGAAAGGGAACTTGCCTGTGACGACGGGGTTTTGGAAAGGGAATACCCGCCCGCCCTTTATGCAGAAGCACTATTCTCTCTCGAGAAATTCCGCCAGGCCGGGTCTGGATTTTCCCTGGCGGCGGATGGTAACAAACCCTGGCTCCTCATGGAAAGGATCCGGCGGGTACTTGGCAAACCGACCGATGAAAGTAACCGGTTTAACCCGATGATTTTCCTCAGTTTGTTTGCCGCCCTGATTTTGTTCGGCATGCAGCAAAAAACTACGCTACTAAGGGACGCTGTCGTTGTTTCGGCTGTTAAAACGCTGCCCGTTCAATCGCGGTTTGAATTCGCAAAAGAAAGTATTACAGGTAAAGAAACAGTGATTACAGTCAGGGTATCCGTTCACCGGAAATCTCCAAAAAAACCTTGTATTCACCCGATACCGCCTACTGCCATTTCCTACACGGAAATAGCGGCAGAAACAAATCCATTGAATCAGGTCTATTTTGCAGAAAATAATCCGGAAAGAGACTATTCGAATCAACAGGCAGCGGGTATGAACAACGATCCTGTGCAGGCAGTACCCGGTACACCTTTCGTGCCGTCCGTGAGTCTTTCTTATGAGGCCCTTCCGGAAGTGATGGCGGCAGACAGTTTCAGGGATATTGAGATCCAAAACGGCATGAAGGAAATGACGAATATCTGCCAGTTAAAGGAAATCGCCGAATTAAATCGGGCAGCATCGGAAATGGAAAGAAACAGGGAACAACTGAGAGAGGCAGAAATAAGAAACAGGGAACTCATCCAATGGGATCAAAAGAGAATCAAACCCCTGTTAGAGAATATTCATCAGCAAATGAAGGTTAAAAAACAGAAAATTGACCGGCTCCGGATCAAATTGCAATCTTCAGAAGAAGAAATTATCCATATTTAAATGGCGGAATAATTAATTTTGCTCCATGAATTTCAATTACCGGGAATTACTACCGGAGGAATTTGATGGGTCCTCGCGCGTATGGATATATCAATCGAGCCGTCTTTTCACGCTTGCCGAAGTTTTCCAGATAGAAGACCTGATCACCGGATTTACCGGCTCCTGGAATTCGCATGGTGTTCCGGTAAAAGGATATGCCAATTTATTTTTCGGGCAGTTTATTGTTCTGATGGCCGATGAACTGGCTTCCCATGTAAGCGGATGCAGCACGGATTCTTCGGTGCGACTGATGAAAGAAATGGAAAACCGCTTCCAGGTGAAGTTGTTCGACCGGCAGTTACTCGCCTTTTTTATAAAAGACAAAGTACAACTCCTGCCTTTTTCTCAATTGAATTTTGCCGCCAGCAACGGATTTATTCAACCGGAAACATTGTATTTTAATAATACGGTGCTGACTAAGACGGAACTGGAAAACAATTGGATCATTCCCGTGAAAGACAGCTGGCTGGCGTCAAGGATTTCTTTTCCGCAGACCGTTCCGGATTAAACAATAAGCGGAAGTAGCTCACCTGGTAGAGCGACAGCTTCCCAAGCTGTAGGTAGCGGGTTCGAGTCCCGTCTTCCGCTCTAAACGAAATCATGATCAGACTGAAAATTATTACGGCAAGCACCCGGCCGGGGAGAAGAGGGATTCTGGTAAGTCACTGGGTGATTGAAATGTTAAAATCCAACCCCGCTTTCGATGTGGAACATCTTGACCTGGCCGAAATCAATCTTCCTTTTATGGATGAACCGCACCACCCCAGGTTTCAGAATTATACCAAACAGCATACAAAGGACTGGAGTAAAATCATCTCGGACGCGGATGCTTTTATTATCGTGATGCCTGAATATAATTATGGGTTTATAGCACCGTTAAAAAACGCCATCGATTTTTTACAAAAGGAATGGGCTTATAAAGCCGTTGGTATCGTGAGTTACGGGGGACTTGCTGCGGGCACCCGGGCGACGCAAATGTTGAAACAGGTGCTGACAACCTTAAAAATGATACCCTTGTTTGAAGCGGTCAATATCCCCTTTTTTGAATCCCATATTAAAGACGGAGTTTTTGTTCCCGGTGAAACGATTATCAAAAACCTGAATGACCTGACCCTGGAGCTGATCAAAGTCGATAAAGGAATGCGTGTAATCAGGGGTTAAACGCCCTGCCTGTCATCCTGTCATTTTATTCCTTTGTTTTGATTAATTTTGTTTCTCAGGGAACGCGATGGAAACAAATACACTGACCAGAAAACATGATGAGGCAAGGCAGGGCGAAAGTCTTTCTGCTGCTATCGCATTGGATTCAACCGCTGCCCGCAAGTTTTATATCGAAAGCTATGGCTGCGCGATGAATTTTGCGGATAGCGAAGTAGTCGCTTCCATCCTGCAGGGATCCGGGTTTACGGGAACCGGGGATTTTACAGAGGCTGACCTGGTTCTGATCAACACCTGTTCCATCAGGGAAAAAGCCGAACAAACGATCCGCAGCAGGCTGCATATTTTCCGCCAGGCAAAAAGATCGAACCCTTCCATGCTCATCGCTGTATTGGGTTGTATGGCAGAAAGGCTGAAATCGAAATTTCTGGAAGAAGAAAAACTGGTCGACCTGGTGGTTGGTCCCGATGCGTACCGGACGCTGCCACTGTTAATACAGGAAGCGGAAGGAGGTCAGAAGTCCGTCAATGTCCTGCTCAGTCGTGATGAAACCTACGCCGATATCGCACCGGTGCGTTTGAACAGCAATGGAGTGAATGCATTCGTAAGTATCATGCGCGGTTGCAATAATATGTGCTCGTTCTGCGTGGTTCCTTTTACCAGAGGCAGGGAAAGGAGCCGGAATCCGGATTCCATTTTATCAGAATGCAGGGAGCTTTTTGAAAATGGATACCGGGAAGTGACCCTGCTCGGACAAAACGTGGACAGCTACCACTGGCATTCCGGTGTGCAGGGAGATTTGGCCGTCGGTTTTGCAGCGTTGCTGGAAAGGGTTGCCAGGATTTCACCCATTTTACGGGTCCGTTTTTCTACTTCACATCCGAAAGACATTACCGATGAGGTATTGCATACGATTACACGTTATGAAAATATCTGTAACTATATTCATCTGCCGGTACAAAGCGGATCAACCCGCGTATTGCAGCGAATGAACAGGACCTATACCCGGGAATGGTACCTGTCCAGGGTCAGGAAAATCCGGGAACTGATACCGGATTGCGGCATCAGCTCGGATATCATTTCAGGTTTTTGTGCTGAAACGGAAGAGGACCACCAGGAAACACTTTCACTGATCCGGGAAAGCCGGTTCGATATGAGTTATATGTATTTTTATTCGGAAAGACCGGGCACCCTGGCGGCCAGACGATACCCGGATGATATTCCGGAAAAAGAAAAGAAAAGAAGACTGGATGAAATTGTAAAACTTCAGAATCTGATTTCTCAGGAATCCAACCGGAAGGATCTGGGAACGATTTCCAAAGTTCTTATTGAAGGGGATTCAAAAAAAAGTGCTTTGGCGTGGATGGGAAGAAATAATCAAAATAAGGTAGTTGTTTTTCCAAAGACCGGGCGGAGCTTTCAAAAAGGAGATTATGCCATTGTGAAGATCGAACAGTGCACCGGTGCGACCCTGATTGGACAATCCGTCTGACAGGTTAAGGAAGGACGCCAAAAAAAATGAATACATGGAACTTCAGGCAATAAAAAACAGGTTTGGTATCATTGGCAATGCGCCGGAACTCAATTTTGCATTGAGCGTAGCCGTACAAGTGGCGAATACCGATCTGACCGTTTTAATTTGGGGGGAAAGTGGTGTGGGTAAGGAAGCTTTTTCTCAAATCATTCATTCCCTTTCTGCCAGGAAACATAATCCATTTATCGCGGTAAACTGCGGAGCCATTCCGGAGGGAACGATTGATTCTGAATTATTCGGCCACGAAAAAGGGTCTTTTACGGGTGCCGTGGATTCCCGTAAAGGATATTTCGAAACGGTAAACGGAGGTACCATTTTCCTGGATGAAATCGGGGAATTACCACTGGGAACGCAGGCCCGTTTGTTGAGGGTGCTCGAGGCCGGTGAATTTATCCGGGTCGGTTCATCCAAAGTTCAGAAAACGGATGTGCGCGTGATCGCCGCAACCAATAAGGACCTCCTTCACTTAACCGACAGGGGAAAATTCCGGGAAGATTTATATTATCGTTTAAGTACGGTACCGATACGTGTGCCGTCTCTGCGCGACCGCAAAGAGGATATCCCGCTGCTGTTTAGAAAATTTGCTGTTGACTTTGCCGAACGTTATAAAACTTCACCTGTTCAACTCGATGAAGACGCGAAAAATCTGTTAATCCAGTACAGCTGGCCGGGAAATGTTCGGGAGTTAAAGAATATTGCAGAGCAGATATCTGTTTTGTCGGAGGACAAGCTCATCTCACAGCAACAGCTGAGGAAATTCATTCCGGATAATCCGGTAAACCGACTGCCGATGGTATTGCCGTCGGCGGGCAACCCGGCACCGAATGATTTTTCCAATGAAAGAGAGATCCTCTACAAATTATTCTTCGATATGAAGAAGGACGTAACCGAATTGAAAAAAATGTTCCTTGAAATATTAAAAAACCCTTCCCTGGCGGCAGATACCCAGGAAGCTTTTGCGCGGGAAATGAAGGAACTCAAACCGCAGGATCATTATTCCGGCAATATGGTTTCCACGCCTTATCAGTCCCAGCCGGTGGTGATTCATAATAATGGGAATGGCAATAATGATATCCACCAGCACGAAGAAGTGGAAGAATCGCTGAGCATTATGGACAAAGAAAAAGAACTGATCGTAAAAGCACTAAAAAAACATAAAGGGAAACGTAAAGACGCCTCTTCGGACCTGGGCATTAGTGAAAGGACATTGTACAGAAAATTAAAAGAGTATGACATCAGTGAATAAGCAGGGGTATATTTTCAGTTTTGCAAAACAGGTCTTTTGCGTGGGATTGATTTGTCTGGCGGCTGTTTCCTGTAAAATTTATTCTTTTAAAGACGTTTCCATTCCGCCGCAGGTGAAAACCATCCGGATTGGATTTATCGAGAACCGGGCGCGTTACGTGGATCCTCAGTTAAGTCCGAAACTGACCGACCAGTTCAAACAAAAAATCAGCAACCAAACTAAACTCATCCAGATTCAGGGTGATAATGCGGATTATGACGTTTCTGCTTATGTTGCAGAATATACTATTTCAACGGCGGGTGTTTCCAATCAGGCCGCGTCGATTGACCGGCTGACCGTGACGGTTCACCTGATTTTGAAAAACCGTTTGAATGATCAGAAACTGGGAACGCCGGATTTTGAAGCGGATATAACCCGGAATTTTGATTTTCCGGCAACACAGAGTGTGCCTGATGCGGAAGCCGCCCTGACACCAACGATTGTTTCTCAAATGACGGATGATTTATTCAACCGTTTATTTTCTAACTGGTAATAATTTTCAGATGAACAGCGGCCTGCCATCACTCCTGGATGCCATTTTCGGTAAGAACGACCTGGCTTCAGTTTCATTGGATGAAATGTATGAGGTGGTAAATGAGTTCCCTTCTTTTAATGCGGCCCATTTTTTTCTTTCAAAAAAATTAAAACAACAGAACGATGAGGCCTATGAAATGGAGAGCCGGCGAACCGCTTTGTACTTTAACAATGCATTCTGGCTGCAGACCCTTTTGGATGAAAAAAATAATATAGAGCGGGTAGAAATATCTTCAGCCGTTGAAGAGTATCTTACGGCAGAAGTTTTATTACAGGTTAATGATCGGAATGAACCGGTGACCGGGCCGGATGAGGCCAGCGTTTCGTTTGAAGAACCGGTGGTTTTTGTTATTGAGACTTCGGAAAGGGTTGATGAACCCATCGTTTCTTTTGAAGAATCGGTTCCTTCCTTTTTTGTACCGGAACCTCCGGTTGATGAACAGGAACCGGGTGATGCTGAGAAAGTTCCCGGTACCGTAACATCTTTTGATGAATTAATTTCAAAATATCATATTGAAGGGATAGAACCGGACTATCGGGTTGCAGAACAGCTGGCCCCCGAGCCGGTTCATGAAGTTCCAAATGAAATACCCGTGGAGTTGGAAGAAACCACGGTATCCTTACACGAAGAACCGGTTCAGGAATATGATTCAGATTTTATTTCCAGGCCGGAAGAAAGAATCCATAATACTCTTCCACACACGGAATACGATTCAGATTTTGAATCCGGGCCGGAAGAAAGAATCCCTGATACCGTTCCACATCCGGAATCTGATCAATATGAAACCTTCGAAGAGGTCGTTAATGAATACGGGATTTTTGAAGAAGTGCGGGTGAAAAAATCTGATCTTGACTGGGAAGCTTTTGACAGACCCATTGAAAACGGTACTCCCGCTCACGAGCCTGTTCCCCCTGAAATTTCTCAAACGGTAAATGAGAATATTGTTGAAAATCAAAGCCGGTATGAACCAGTCGAAAAATCCGATGAGCAGGATTATGAATCTTTCGACCGGCCCCTGGACGATTCGGACCGGGAGGGACAACCGGAAGAACGATTGGCTGCCGTTGAAATCCTTAGCGGCGCGATTATTTCAGCGGCCGATGATACCGACCACGCAGACGCGGATGACACTGACTATGTACAGCCTGATAAAACTGAAAAAAAGGGATGGCTTTCCGGATCCCCGGACATTAGCATGGATGATCCGTCACAGCTGGCTTTTAAACGTTTTGAAGAAGAAAAAAAATCAGTCGCTCCTTTTGATGTGAAGAAAGCGGGATCCATTGTGTTTGCTCCTTATCACATGATCGATTATTTCGCATCCCAGGGTATAAAACTGGTATTGGAAGATAATCCTCCGGATAATTTAGGAAAACAGTTAAAAAGTTTTACCGACTGGCTGAAAGTAATGAAGCGATTGCCCGTCCAGTCTGCATCTGAAAAGCCAGACGAAAAGGAAGCCGACCGGATCCGGCATTTTGCCGCACATTCCATCGAAGAAAGGGATATACTTACTGAATCCATGGCGGAGGTTCTCGCCAAACAGGGAATGTATGAAAATGCCATCGCCCTTTATCAGAAATTAAGTTTGATTTATCCCCCCAAAAGCGCTTATTTTGCGTCCAGAATTGAACAATTAAAAGCGTCCTTACCATGATATTCTTTGTCATTATTCTTTTGCTGGCCTGTGGATTACTGGGTCTGATCATCCTGGTTCAGAATCCGAAAGGCGGTGGCCTTGCCGGAAATGTGGCGGGATTCAGCAACCAGTTTATGGGCGTTAAACAAACAACAGATGTTTTGGAGAAAGGCACCTGGATACTCGCAACGGTTGTCGTATTGCTTTGTATTTTTTCTACTGTATTTATTCCCAAAGCAACAGGTACAAAGGCAAAGGATTTTAAGGCCACGCCTACTTCCATGCCGGCAAATCAATCTCTTCCCGGTCAGCCGAAATAAACAGGTAAACGATATTTAGGACCCCATCATTTCATTGACGGGGTTTTTTGTTTATTTTGGTGAATAATCCAAATACGCGTGAAGAAGCTGTTTCTCCTCTTTTTCCTTATTATTTTACTGATCGCTGCTGCTGCCGGTTATCTGATCTTCGGCCCCGGAACGGCTTTTAATACGGCCAGTCATGACCTCTATATTCGAACGGGCATGAACTATGTGGAACTGGACTCCATGGTGAGAAAGGATGACGTGCTTGCGCATCCGGATGTTTTTAACTGGCTGGCCAGGAGAGTATCTTATCCCGCAGCCATGAAAGCCGGAAAATATGAGATCCGGAAAGACCTGAGCCTGCTGGATATTCTTAAAATGCTTCGCAACGGCAGGCAGGTTCCGGTAAACCTGGTCATAACCAAACTGCGTACCCGGGAAGATCTGGCCGGTATGATCGGCAGAAAATTTGAATGCGATTCAGCCTCCTTCATGCGTTATATGAATAATACAGACACGCTCAAAGCATATGGACTCGATACAAATACTATTATGACCCTGGTTTTTCCAAATACATATACTTATTATTGGAACACAACAGCTTCGAGGATATTTAAAAAATTGGAAGCCGCCGAAAAGGCATATTGGACTCCCGGGCGATTGCAGGAAGCATCGGCTCATGGCCTGAACCGGGTTTCAGCCTATATCCTTGCTTCCATCGTAGAAGAAGAAACGACAAGAAAAGACGACAAACCGAGAATTGCCAGTGTTTACCTGAACAGGATCGCCAGTGGTATGCGCCTGGCCGCTGATCCGACCGTCAAATTTGCTCTTCGTCGTTTTGACCTGAAAAGAGTATACGAAAAATATCTGCTTGTGGAATCGCCTTATAATACGTACCTGAATTCCGGCTTGCCACCCGGCCCCATCTGCACGCCTTCCACGGAATCTATGGATGCCGTGCTGAATGCCCCGGAAACCAGGTATTTTTATTTTGTCGCGAAACCGGATTTTTCCGGGTATTCAAATTTTGCAGAGACGTTTGCCGAGCATATGAAAAATGCAAAAGCCTACCAGAAAGCCCTGGATGAACAAATGCGGATTGGTCAGCAGTCAAAAGAAAACCTATGACCGTCATTGACAAATTCATAAAATCTTCCTTTCTCTACCGCTATGCTTCCTCGAAAAGCAAATCCCTGTTTCTTCCCGGATTTCAGGGACTGCCTTTATACGAGGTTGTTGTTTATTTTAAATACCAGGTTCGGAAAGTGGGACTGAACGACCGCGCCAGATCCATTGCCTTCAGTTTCCTGATGGCCATTCCGGCGGCTACGATTTTTCTTTGTACCCTGATTCCTTATCTTCCCGTTTCAAAAAAACTCACGAGCCAGCTCCTGCTGCTTACCAAAGAAGTTACCCCCAACCAGAATACCTATACACTGGTTTCGAATTTCTTAAATGATTTTTTGACGAAGCAGCGGGGCGGCTTGTTATCAATCGGATTGTTTGTAGCGCTTTACTATGCTTCGAATGCCATGATGGGACTCATGCGGTCCTTCAACCGGTCCCTCACCAGCTTTACCCCGAGAAATTATTTTGTGAACCGGCTGATTGCCATCCGCCTGACGCTGGTTATGATTTTATTACTGATCGGATGCATTGTGATCCTGGTTACACAGGACGAACTCCTGCGTTACGTATTCAGGGCATTTCACATTCATAAAAGTTCAATGAAAGGAGTTATTAAAACCCTGCGCTGGGTCGTGATCATACCTCTTTTTTATTTTACGATTGCTTTTATCTACCGTCATGCTCCGGCCATTCACGAAAAATGGCGGTTGTTTTCGCCCGGCACCACCCTGGCCACAACGCTGATGATCCTGCTTACCTTTCTTTTTTCTTTCTGGGTGAATAAATTTGGCACGTACAATAAGGTCTACGGGTCCATCGGTACGATTTTAATTCTCATGATTGCCGTCTACTTCAATGCCCTGATCCTTTTGATCGGGTTTGAATTGAATGTCAGCATCTATGCGCTCCGAAGGAAAGTATGAAAGAAAGTTTGGGAGTGTGAAAGTATGGGAGTTTGGGAATTAAATACTCCCATACTTTCACACTCCCATACTCTCACACTTTCCTCTCTGCTATTATGCAAATGGGCAGACTAACACAAATCAAAAGGACCGAGAACGACCTCATCGCCGCCCATCCGTCAAAACGCGCGGCACCCAGTCCGCATAAGGGTATGACAAAACCATTCATGATGATCCAGATCAGGGATGCAAACAGAATACATTTCGCCCAAACGGACCCGGGCTTAAATATGCGAAATAAAACGAGGAAATAAACAGCGGACCAGGTCACGGCTATCAGGTAATGAAGGAATAATCCGGCAAAAGGATAAAATAGCCCCTGGGCAAAGGCGTTCCTCCCAAGCAAACCACTGGCAATAAAACGAAAGACCCGGCCGGTAGTATGCAGGTTGGGCGGTTTGGCAAAAAGAAGTATGGCAGTAATGGCATCCAGTGTTCCGGCAATAATGCCGGCGAACAGAATCTTTTTCATAATGTAGAAATGTGAAGTGGTGGAGTGTGGGGATGAGAAAATGAAATGATGAATTATAAGCGTAAATAAATATAAAATTTAATTTTTAATTCCTGCATTTTTCATCTCCATATAAAATTTTCATATTCCCGTGTTTTTCACAAACCCGCATTACCCACTGGGTTATTGCCCCATTCATCCCATAGCGTTTTCAAAACATCGTCGGACAATTTTGTTTTTTCATAGTGTGCGCCCTTCAGCTTCTGCCGAAAGGCTTCATAAAGACTGACGGCACAGGCAACAGAAATATTCAGGGAACGGATCATGCCTACCTGGGGGATCACAAAATTGCCATCAGCGAGTGCGCGGATTTCTTCACTCACCCCATCGTGTTCGTTACCAAACACAAGGGCGACCGGCTTGGTAAAATCGATTTCGTACAGGGAAATGGAAGATGAGGAAAGATGCGTAGTGAGAATCAGTGAAAATTTCTTTCTGAGTTCGGTAAAACAACCGGCCGCGTTATCGTGCTGGTGGACGGTCAGCCATTTAGCCGCACTGCTGCTGCTGCGCGCCCCCCATTTTTTGTGCCTGCCGATCTTTGTATTTAGAACATATATGTCCTGAATGCCCACTGCATCACAGGTACGCATAACCGCAGAAATATTGTGCGGATCGAATACATTTTCGAGTACAACCGTCAGATCATCCTGGCGTTTGTCCAGAACATTTTTGAGCCGCTGTTCTCTTTCGGGGGTCATTTGATCTTTATTGACAGTTGAGGGTTAATGGTTGATGGTTGACGGTTGGCGGTTGACGGTTGGCGGTTGGCGGTTGGTGGTTGGCGGTTGACGGTTGGCGGTTGGCGGTTAGCGGTTGACGGTTGACGGTTGGCGGTTGGGCTCAAGCAAAAAGTAAGTTGTACGAAATGAAGCTTCATCTTTATCCTCCCAAGTTTTCCAATTTTCCAATTTCCAAATTTTAAAATTTCCAAATTTGTCTTACGCCTTTGGCTTTTGGTTTTGTACTTTACCCTGCAACATGGGAACAAAGGAAAAATTATCGAATGTTTCCTCGCGAGCCCGCCCCGTTTCGTCCTTATAAATGCGCAGCATTTGCTGGACCCTGCCCTCGCCTACCGGGATGACCATTTTGCCGCCCGGTTTTAATTGTTCCACCAGTTTATCAGGTATCGCAGGAGCGGCCGCGGTTACAATGATCTTATCAAAAGGCGCATAGGTAGGCAGGCCCTGGTAACCGTCTCCGTAGAAGTACCGGATCGCGGGAAAATTACGGAGATATTCGAATTGTTTGTTATGATCGTACAATTGCTTTTGCCTTTCTATCGTATAAACCTGGGCACCCATCATAGCCAGAACAGTCGCCTGGTATGCACTCCCTGTTCCTACTTCCAGGACTTTCTCGTAGGGTTTAACTTCCAGCAACTGGGTCTGGTAGGCAACCGTATAGGGTTGTGAAATGGTTTGACCCTCCGCAATGGGAAATGCCCGGTCCTCGTATGCGATCTGATCAAAGGCAGAATCAATAAAAAAATGCCGGGGGATTTCGAGAATGGCCTGCAGAACCCCTTCATCCGTAATTCCTTTATTCCGGATCAGTTCCACCAATTGCTTCCGAAGGCCTTTATGTCTGTATGAATCCGATAACACCCGCATGAGCTGCAAGATAATTGAAGAATTTTTTACATTGCGTCTTTTCATTAGTAACTTTTCAGTTCAAACTCTTCAACTTAAAATTCGTTTTCATGAAGTCGAATGCTTCCATACTTCTCAGCTTGATGATGTTTGTGGAATATTTTATCTGGGGATCCTGGTATGTTACTTTAGGAACATACATGAAAACCAATCTTGATTCAAGCGGTCTTCAAATTGGAGCCGCCTACAGCGCGCTGGCGATTGCCACTATGATTTCTCCTTTTATAATTGGCCTTATTGCAGATCGGTTTTTTGCTGCTCAAAAAATTATGGGTGTGCTTCATCTTCTGGGTGCGGTTCTTCTTTTTCTGGCTACAACCACAACATTGAATGGTCCTTTCTACTGGATCATCCTGGTATATTCCCTGCTTTACATGCCAACGATCGCTTTATCAAACAGCATTGCGTTTGCCCAGATGAGTGATCCGGGGAAGCAATTTCCCTGGATACGCGTTTTTGGAACCCTTGGTTGGATTGTAGCTGGGTTACTGATCGGGAACCTGCAATGGGAAAAAATAGGTATAGCCAATACATTTTATCTCGCTACGGGAGCTTCTGCTTTTTTGGGAATTATCAGTTTCTTTCTGCCAAATACTCCTCCCAAAGCGGCCGCCAGTCAAAACACTGCGGCAAAAGCATTAGGCACGGAAGCATTTGTCCTATTTAGAAATAATGCGTACCTGATATTTTTTATTGCCGCCATCCTGGTTTGCATTCCTCTTTCTTTTTATTATGGATTCGCCAATGTATTTCTAAATGAGATCGGTATGAAGGGGGCGGCATCTAAAATGATTCTTGGACAAATTTCCGAAGCGGTATTTATTCTTGCCATTCCCTTTCTCTTTAACCGAATCGGAGTAAAGAAGATGCTCATGATGGGTATGGCTGCCTGGATTCTCCGTTACATTTGTTTTGCGTACGGCAATATGGATGCGAATCTCTGGATGTTATATGCAGGAATCATTCTGCACGGCGTTTGTTATGATTTCTTTTTTGTTACCGGGTATATGTATACGGAGAAAAAAGCGGGAGCAGCGATCAAAAACGCGGCACAAGGCCTTTTCACGTTTGCCACTTATGGCGTGGGTATGTTTATCGGAACCTGGTTCTCCGGTTTTATAGTAGATAATTATAAAATATCCGGGGTTACGGACCCGACAAAAATATCGCATGACTGGACAAAGATCTGGTTTGTGCCCGCCTATATCGCTTTGGGGGTCCTGATTTATTTTATTTTATTTTTCCGGGAGAAAAGATCTGCCGGAAACACCCTTGTTTCTGCCTGAACTCTTTATAAAAGTTTAAACTGAATATATGAGAATTGCAATGTTAGGATCCGGATTTATCGGGCGGTTTTATGCCGAATCACTGCAGGGCCAGCGCAGCCGTGACCGAATCGTCAGTATTTATTCCAGGCGTGAAGTATCGGCAAAGAAATTTGCCTCTGATTATGGTTGCTCGCACTGGACAATTGAAATGGAAGAAGCAGTTGCCCATCCGGAGGTGGATGTGGTTTGTATTTCCCTTCCAAATAATCTGCACGAAGCGGCCGTTTTGTTATGTTGCAAACATAAAAAAGCAGTCATTACCACCAAGCCCCTGGGAAGAAATGCGGCTGAAGCAAAACGAATGCTCGAGGCAGTTGAAAAAACGGGGATTTTTAACGGATACCTGGAAGACCTCGTGTATACGCCTAAATTTTTAAAGGCATTGGAAAGCGTCAAAAACGGGGCGTTGGGACGTATACTCTGGTCAAAATCCAGAGAAACACATCCCGGTCCGCACAGCGATTGGTTTTGGGATCTCGAACAGGCTGGCGGCGGTTGTATCCTGGATCTGGGTTGTCACTGCGTGGAGATCGCCAGAAATTTTATCGGTAAGGATATCAAACCCGTGGAGGTCATGTGCTGGGCGGATACACAGGTAAAGCCCATTGAAGCAGAAGATCATGCCATTGCCCTTGTCAAATATGAAAGTGGCGCGATCGGTCAGTTTGAAGTGAGCTGGACCTTTCGGGGCGGACTTGACCTGCGGGATGAAGTGATGGGTACAGAAGGAACCATCTGGATAAACAATTTTTTAAGAACAGGTTTTGAAATGTTCACTACGGGAAAGGGCGCGGACTATATTTCCGAAAAAGCGGAATCCAATTCGGGATGGCTTTTTCCGGTGGGCGATGAATTGAATGAACTGGGATATAACCATATGTTCACAGATATGTTCAATGCCATCGAGAAGGGCACGGTACCTAAAGAAACATTCTACGACGGGTATGTGGTAAATGCGGTTCTTGATGCGGCTTACAAATCAGCAAAGACAAAACTCTGGGAGCCTGTGCAGCTGGATATCTGGCGTGGGCAAACGGGGGTAACAAAACCAAGTAATCTGATCGATTACGATGCAGAACATTACCTGGTGAAGGAAGAAGTGACACATTACGGAGCCAAAAAAGTAATTCTTAAAAATAAGAAGAGCGGGACTTTTAGCGAAAAAGTCCTTT